>Ga0115005_10000061_pt1 | contig 70184 bp, 65 predicted proteins | sample ArcOceMetagenome_FD_87163 | JGI IMG/M metagenome (GOLD analysis project Ga0115005, IMG submission 87163) | Marine eukaryotic phytoplankton communities from Arctic Ocean - Arctic Ocean - Greenland ARC118M Metagenome | ecosystem: Environmental > Aquatic > Marine > Oceanic | place: Arctic Ocean... | reverse complement strand
TTTATAAGTCTCTCTTTTTTAAGAGATGATAAGATGAATATACAAAAACAACAGTCCAACACATCACTATCAAAATAGTTTCAATGTGAACAGAATAATCATAAACAATGTCTGAATTTCCAGGAAACTTAGTCATTGCAATACGTTGAAAAGGTTGTTTGATAAGGTTTGACATAGAGGTTAGCGGTAAAAAGCCTTGTACCTTTTGAGCCAATTCAAAACTCCCTTGCCATGTAATAATCCCTAAAACAATCCATTCTAAAATCAAATCCACAAATAGAAACGCTAATGCAAATGCAGAGCGCTTTGCCAAGACTCCTAAAAATAAACAGAACGAAAAGAATGCGACAAGCTTTACAAAATAAGCGACCAAAAACTCCATTTGTTGAATAATGATGTTAAATTCAGTATAGCTTGAATAAATAAGCCCCAATGCTAGCGATAGGATAAAAATAATTACTGTCGAAACTAGAGAGAAAAAGACAATTACATAGAATTTAGATAGAATAAATTCTTTTTTACTAAGGCCATCAATCAGATTTTGTTTGATCGTTTTGTTACTGTACTCATTGCCAATCATTGACACGACAACAATTGCAAAAAAGAATTTAAATAGCCCCGAAAAAAAAGTGGTGATATGCCATATCATTGGGAAATTGAAAATCCCTAACTCTCCTAGTTCAAGCGTGAAAAATCCAAAAAAATTGATTTTTATAGCCGACAGTAGAATCACACAAAGTGGAAGTATAAAGGAGATAAAAATTAAGATTTTACTAGTTCGGTTTAGTAAAAGTTTTTGAAGTTCTATTTCTAGCAGTCGTCTCATTTGTTCTCAGTTAATTGTAAAAATTGTTCTTCTAAACTTTCTTTCCGTTTTACTAAATGGCTAAGAAAAATCTCATTTGTAAAAAGTAATCGATTAAATTCTTCAGCGTCCATTGGAAGTTTTAGAAATGCGGTAATCAAATCTCCTTCGGTTTTCGTGTGTGAAAAATTTGGGTGTGTGTCTAACAGTTTGATTAAGGCTTCTTTTTGTGTTGTTTTAAGTTCAAAAAATCCATGACTAGAAATTAATTCATCCACTCTTCCAGAAAATAGATTGACGCCTTTATTTAGGACAACTACATGGCTACATACTTTTTCAACTTCATCCAATAAATGAGAGGCTAGGAGTATAGTGGTTCCGTTTCCTGCAATCGTTTTAATGATTTCTCTTATCTGATGTATTCCTTGAGGGTCTAAGCCATTTGTGGGTTCATCAAGTATTAAAATTTCTGGATCATTTAAAAGAGCCGAGGCAATAGCAAGCCGTTGTTTCATCCCTAATGAAAAACTACTAAAACTATGATCTTTTCGGTCTAATAGTCCAACAATATCTAAAGTTCTTTCAATTGATTCATGAGAAAGCACTTTTATTTTACAAACCAGTTTTAGGTTTTGATAAGCAGACATATAAGGGTAAAAGTTTGGACGTTCAATAATGGCACCTACTTTTTTTAGAGCCTGATGTGTTGTTAAATCGCCTCCATACCAAGAAAATTCCCCAGATGTTTTATTAACCACGTTTAAAACAATTCCTAGCGTTGTAGACTTCCCACTACCGTTAGGCCCTAAAATACCATATACGTTCCCCTTTTCGATATTAAAGCTTAAATTTTTAACAGCCGTAAGGTGGTCAAATTTTTTTGTAAGATTTGATATTTTTAAAATAGAATCCAATTCGTTGTTTTTTATTAGTAACTATAGTAAGTTAGACTTGAAATTAACATTAATGTTACAAGTTAAAAAATAATAACTTAATTTTGGCTTTCAAGTCATATTATGAAAGACGATTTAAAAATATCTCTTAAAAAGCCATCTTACCCTGTAAGCTCAGAGTTGAAGGCCTATCTTCAAAAATTTAATCGCACCATTCGGTTACCTGTTTTTTACGATGACTTACTTCGGTTTCAAGGGTCTGTTGAGGTTTTTGATAAAAATGATAAAAACACTCTTTGGATACGCACGTATTACAATGAATCAGAACGTGTAGAGATTGACTTGAATTTAAAAAGAATTTATACAACCTTACACTCTGATGGAAATGACAAAATTATTCCCTTCTTAAATGTGGATGCGATTGATTATTGTACGTTTGGAAATTCTAAACCTTTTAGAATTAAAATAAGGAATATTCTCAATGATAATTACGCTTATTTTTATGTCAAAAAAGCTGATGCTTCAAGAATATATGGCCTCGAGTTGGAGCATATGTTGTCTCCACATAACTTAAATTTTCTTGTATTTAATGATACGCTAATTGAAGAGCATATTACGGGAATTCCAGGAGATGAGTTTATTGAAAATATGTTACCGAATTGTAGTGAGTCCGAAAAGTCACAAATTGCAAAAGAGTTTGTGAAATTTAATGAACGTTGTATGATTCGTTTATTAGGAGATATGCGTTCGTATAACTATGTAATTGTACCAACTCATGATTTTGATCATGTTGTGTACTCTATTCGTGCTATTGACTTTGATCAACAGTGCTTTGAGGGTAAATTTAATGTGTACCGTCCACAATTTTTTAAAGAGAATTTTAAAATGGTTGACTTAGTTTCTGAGAAATTTGAAAAGATGTCTATCAATCAATATAAGTTAGAAGAGCGGTCTATTATCGCTAAACGTCTTATGAGTTATAAGAATCGTGTTGAACGGCTTATTAAATCTATGATTACAGATACACTTTCCACTCCAGAACATGAAGCGATGTTGAAAACTAAAATATTTGAGTACACAAATGATCCTAAATTTTTAAAAAGTAAAAATATGGGAGAAATATTAAAAAATGCCTTAGATTTTGTTAAACGAAACTACGAGACAGAAAACTCTGAAGTCGTATTTTAATTCCAGTTTTCGTCAAAGTCTAGTTGGTCATAATCTTCACTGTTGTAGCCATCACTAAACTCATCAAAATCATCTTCATTTTTTTCTGCTTCAAAAGTTTTTTCAGGCGCTTCACCAGGGACCTGCCCATGGACAAATAATAAGTTAGGGTAGTCTGTACCTTGTGCTTCTTCAACGACTTCTGCAAGCTCTACCAAAAAGGTCCACATGCTTAAGAAATCATATACATATATTAATTTTGTCCGTGATTCTGAAACCGAAGACTCTATACTGGTTTCATTCATTAGCTGAATGTCACTTCCCCCTTCACTCATATCAAATAAAGAGATTTCTTCCCCTTGGTTCCAGTCATCGTCACTTATGTAAAACGATGCCATTTCACTGCCATCGAACCCAAAAGATTGAGTGATCACATTATGTAAGTCTTCTAAAGAATCTGTTTTTCTGATTTCAATGTCTCTAAAAATATCTTCTTTTGTATCGTTGTCTAAGACAACTCTAAATCTATAAATCATAGGTTAATAATATTGTACAAATATAAGTTGCATTTTTGTTATGCGAGTTGGTTTTGTCTTTTTTTGTGGTGGCACTCTAGAAGTACATAACACTGAATTCCAAATAGGAGGGATGCAATTACTAAATGTATTGGCTGACTTAAGAAAGGAAAGTCAAAATAATACATCATTATTCCGGTAGACACCTCTAAAACCACACAGTAAATGACTAGTTTTAGTTTATTAAATCCAAGGCCTTTAGATTGGTTTAAGTACCACAGATAACCATTTAAAAATAAAACTAAGATAGAAGTTGAACGGTGGATATAAAAGTTGAGTGTAGGTGATTCTAGCCACAAAGCTTTCTGATAGCCAATAAGTTTTGTTTGCTCGTCTACAAACTCCCGAACTTGGGTCCCTAAAATAATTTGCACGAGCGACAGGATGAGTGCTAAAACAAGTATATTGTAAAACTTACGTTGATATGTTTGAGGCTTATAGCTAGTTTTAGAAGCAAATATTAAATATAAAATAAACGCTACGATAAGTAAAGCCATTACCATATGAACCGTGATTTTATAGGGAGCCAAATTAGAGTCTACCACTGTTTTTCCCAACCAAGCTTGAAAGCCCATGCCAAGCAAAGTAAGTATGGCTATTATAGGAATCCACTTGTTTTTTTTCCAAAACCAAAAAGATAAAACTGAAAAAATTAAAATAGGAATACCTGACAAGGCGCCAATCAATCGATTGATGTATTCTACCCAGGTATGAACAGGGTCATACGATACATAGTCGTGCTTACTATAGGTTTCCCAATCGGCTGCGTCAAATATATCTTCGGATGTAAAATCCTTTTTTGCCACTAAAAATGCCTCGTTATCCAAAAGAATCATCATTCCTTTTTCGTAGTTATTATTAGGCTCAAATAACAACTGTTTGCCCTCAGTAGGAGGGATGTAATAACCAAAACACTTAGGCCAATCAGGACAGCCCATCCCAGAGCCTGTCATGCGTACAATAGCCCCTGCCACAATAACAAAGTATATGAGCACCAATGAAATTTTTGAAACTATTCTAAACTTATTTTTCATTTGCAATAGTTAGTCCTAATTCAGTCCCTTTTTTTAACATTAACTCAAACGCTTTTTCAGAGTCATTTGGAATAATACCCTCCAAAATGGCTTCTTTTATATATTCTTTGATAATTCCTATTTCTCTGGAGGGACCAAGGTCAAAAGTTTTCATGATTGTTTCCCCTAAAATTGGAGGCTGAAAGTCCCGCAGACGGTCACGTTCTTCAACTTCTACTATTTTCTCTCTGACCAGCTTAAAGTTATTGTGGTACTTCTTGAATTTATAGGAATTCTTAGTAGTAATATCTGCTTCACATAGGGTCATTAAGTCATCTACAAATTCCCCAGCATCAAAAACCAGACGTCTTACTGCTGAGTCGGTGATATTTTCCTGAGCCAACACAATAGGTCTCGAACTCATAAACACAAGTTTTTGAACGTATTTCATCTTCTCGTTTAATGGCATTTTAAGTCGCTTGAATAGGTGATAAACCATTTTAGACCCCTTTAGTTCGTGTCCGTGAAAGGTCCAGCCTACTTTTTTGCTAAATCGTTTGGTTGGTGCTTTTCCGATATCGTGCAAAAGAGCTGCCCAACGAAGCCAAACGTTTTGAGTGCAGTTGGATATGTTATCAACGACCTCTAGGGTGTGGTAAAAGTTGTCTTTATGCTTTTGTCCTTCCACCTCATCAATGCCTTTCAGTGCTGTTAATTCAGGCATTATATAATCGAGTAGTCCTGTTTTTTCAAGGAGTAGAAAGCCAATGGAAGGTTTTTTACATTCTAAGATTTTTTGAAGTTCTACATTAATACGTTCGTTTGTAATAATTTCAATACGTTGCGATTGCTCTTTGATAGCTTTCAGAGATCCAGCTTCTATGGTGAAATCTAATTGTGATGCAAACCGAATAGCTCTCAGCATTCTCAAAGGGTCATCACTATAGGTAATCGCAGGTTCTAAGGGTGTTTTAATGCATTTTGACCTAAGACCACTTATGCCTTCAAACGGATCTAATAGATCGCCGTAGGTAGCTCTATTTAAGCTAATGGCCATTGCATTAATCGTAAAGTCTCTTCGATTTTGATCTTCTTCTAAAGTGCCATCCTCTACAGTAGGGTTTCTGCTGTCTTCCGTGTAGGATTCCTTTCTGGCCCCAACAAATTCAAGATCAACACCTTCATATTTAATCATTGCGGTTCCATAGGTCTTGAAAATTTGAACTTTTGGATTATTAGGTAGGTTTTTTGAAACGCGTTTAGCAAGTTCAATTCCACTTCCTATCGCCACAATGTCTATGTCTTTTTTTGCACCACGGTCCAAAATAAAGTCACGTACAAAACCTCCAATGACATAAGAGTCAAAACCAAGTTGCTCCGCTGATTTAGAAATAATCTCAAAAATTGGAGCTGAAAGTGCTTGTTTGTAATTCATTGTTTTGTGTATGCTAACAGTTAAAAATTATTTTCTAATAACTTTAACCTCACCGTTGTTACTCAATTTAATAATTGAAGACGGTTTAGAAGCTTTTTTTGTACGCTCCAAATTTACAACATAGTCCACACCTTTTAAAATATACGCTTCAATTTCTTGAAAGGTTTTTGGAGTTGGTTTTCCTGAAATATTTGCAGACGTAGAAACAATTGGTTTTTTAAACCGTTTTAGTAAATCGGCACAAAAACCTTCTTTTACCATACGAATGGCTAATGTATTGTCTGCCGCAATAAGATTTTCAGTGACTCTTAAAGGCTTGTCGTACACGATGGTAGTGGGGTCTGCAGCATGTTCTAAGATGCTATAAGCAGCCTCTGGAATTTCCTCCACGTGATAGTTTAACATTTTAAAATCACTCACCAAACAGATCATTGTTTTTTGATCTTCTCGATTCTTAAACTTAAATAATTTTTCAACTGCGGCAAAATTAGTAGCATCACATCCCAATCCCCAAACGGTATCTGTTGGGTAAAGGATAATCCCCCCTTGTTTGAGCGTTTTAATGGTGTTGTTGAGTTCGTTCAGCATAATTAGGAATCCGTTTTAATAAGCGTGTTATATAAATTAAGGGTTTCTTTAACCATTTTTTCTTGAGAAAAATTAGCGACACTGTGTTTTCTGGCATTGACAGCAATTTTATGCGCTTGTTTTGGATTGTCAAAAGCATAAGAAATATACTTTAGGAAGTCAGATTCATTGTTTGCTATAAAACCAGTTTTTTTGTGTTCAATAATTTCTTTGGTGACAGGGATGTTACTTGCAATTACAAGCTTTTCTAGAGCCATTGCTTCCAAAAATGAAAATGGAAAATTTTCTCCATTTGTAGGGAAACAAATAAGGTTTGCCTTAGATAGTAATTTAGGTAATTCATAAAGTTGTTTGGCTCCATAGTAAGTGGTTTGCTTTTTAGCATCACCACTAAGAACATGTTCACATAAATAGTCCCAATAGGCTTTTCCTTTTCCAATGAGATGTAGGGAAGCATCAGGATATGATCTATTAACCTCATTAAAAATTTTAGCAAGTTTATCAACCCCTTTTGCATCTGAAAGCGTCCCAAAATAAAATATAGATTGTCCAATTGTTTCTACCGATGAATCTGGAGAAAACACTTTTGTGTCAATGCCATTGTAAATCACTTTATGAGTGTCAATAGAATACATTTTCTGAACTGCTTCAGCTGAAAATTCAGAAACAGCAACAATCTTAGACGCATTTTCTAATGCTTTTTGCTCCATAATAATTTTAAGCGCTTCTTTTTTTTGGCCTAAATAATAATGCCAAAATGCTCTAGATCCATGAAATCTGAGAACCAACGGAATACTATTGTCATAATAGGCAGTATAGCCACTAAAAACAAACGATTCAATCACATCGATTTTGTTTTTGAATGCATGTTTTTTCAGTTTTTTTGCTAAATACTTTCGTTCTTTTTTTAGAAAAAATAACTGTAATAAATCACTGTTTAATTTAGCACCTAATGATCTAATGAGCTCTGTCAAAAAATGCCCTTTTGAATATTTTTTTATAAAATAAAAATGGATGTTGCGATCGCTAAATTGTATTTTTTTTCTTGAAAACCCAAAGACATAAACATGATGCCCTTTTTTTACTAAAGCTTCAGCCAGAACTTTCAAAAATGTCCCTACACCACCACAGTCAGGGAGTTTTTCATGAGAGTACTCGTTTGTGAAAAATAGGATTTTCATGATGTTAAAACCGAATTTAATTCATTGTACATTTTTTCAGAAATCACCTTTTTTGTAAAATTATCAACCAAGTATTGATAGCCGTTTTCTGTAAATTCTTTTTGTAGTTCTGGCATAGACATCAAATATTCTACTTTATCTGCAAAATCAATGGGGTTGCCAACTTCGGCTAAAAGTCCTGTCTCGTTGTGTACGATTACTTCTGGGATACCTCCTGCATTCGCGGCGACTATGGGAACGCGACAGGCATAGGCTTCTAACAAAACTCCACCAGTAGGTTCATTGTTTGAAGTGAACATAAACAAATCAAATTCAGGCAATATTTCTGGAATGTCTTTTCTGAAACCTGCAAAAATGATATGGGCTTCTAAGTTTTTTTTGCTAACATAATTTCGGATGTCTTTTTCAAGACTTCCTTTTCCTACTAAAATATAACTCGCTTTGAAGCTGTTTCGTTTTACTAATTCTTCCACAGTATCAATCCAAGTATAATGATCTTTGAAGCCTGTGAATTCAGCGATATTCCCTATAATTTTATGGTCTATAGGAATGTTAAATTCATTGTGTAATAGTCCGTTTTTTTTAGTTTTAGTGAATTTATTGACGTCTGTCACACTCCCAACAACACACATTTTGGAGTGATCTTTCACCGCAAATTTTAAAACATCGACTACTGGATTCGATACACAAATTATTTTTTTTATGCCCTTATAATTATACTTCCATTTTCTTAAAAAATTAGTATCAACCCGTTTTATCAGCGTGCGGCATAGTACAAGATGAGCAGAATGTCTAAACACTAAATGAGAAATTACAGCAAGGGTATGGGCTTTGCTATTGTGCATGAACACGATGTCAATGTTGTGTTCTTTAATGAATTCTGAAAGCTGTTTTGCGATTTTAAAATCATATTCAGAGGATACATCAAGTCCTATGACTTGCATTTTTTTTTCAACCGTTATGTCATATATAGGGGTGTTTTTAGCACAAATAATATATTGATTATCAATGCCTGGATTGTCTTCGAAAGCTTCGTATAAATATATTATTTTTTGCTCATGACCTCTCCAAACTGGTGAGACTGTAATTTGTAAAAGGTTCATATTTTTAGAGTAGTTTTAATAATTAATTTTAGTGGTCAATTTGTGTTTGAGAATTTCCCCAATGCTGTCTCAATTTACTGTATTTTAAATGCGTAACAATAAATGCTTGTTTACTGATGCGCCATCCAGAGACGCCATCCAAAATTCCAAGCCTCAAAATGTATGCTTTAAAAAAGGCCCATGTGGGTCTGATATAAATTTTAAATAGAGAAGCTGAAATTTTCAAATCAAAATAGGATTTTGCAGCAATAGTAGAAAATTGTTCTACTTTTTGCTTGTGTTCCTCATAATCTCTATAAATCCAATGTAAAAGGTCTCCTTTTAACATTCCGCTTTTTGTGCCATCTTTGAGTTTGTAGGAATCGTGTGGGTTAATACCTTTCCATTCTCCTGTGTTTTTTTTAAAAAGCCTTAATTTTTTGTCGGGATACCAATCAGAAAAATGAATCCATTGTCCACAATAATTATTTTTTCGATTACAATAATAACCCGCATATTTCCAATCTTTCTTGATCTCTAAAATAGAGTTTTTTAATTGATCAGAAAGTGCTTCATCTCCATCTAAAGATAAAATATAATCAAAATTCGCTTGTGCTACAGCGAAGTTCTTTTGCTCTTTATATCCTAAAAATTTTTGTTGGATGAATGTTACATTGAATTGTTTACAAATTTCTTGTGTTTTATCGTTAGAGTAGGAGTCCACAACAATAATTTCGTCTACAATATTAACTAAAGAAGACAGGCATTTTTTTAAATGCTCCTCTTCATTATATGTTATGATGACACCTGATACTTTAATCATATTGTGTTTAAAAATGTGCCCTAAAAATAGTCTATAAAAGCTTCACAAAATTACGATTTTTTATATAATTATTTAGCATGACTTTCGCTAATTTTATTATTTTATAAATTGACCGTTATTCAAAGGAATCAATGTTACTAATAACATTGATTCCTTATTAACTTAATAAATGTTGTAATATTGTCGAATGAATTTTACCATTGGAAAAAAATACACTCATTTTGAAGCACAATTAACGACTCATATAGACTCTTTTGAAACCTCGGGTGTTCAATTTGGAGATGCTGGTAGAAATACGATCAAACTATTTGACTTAGAAGGGGAGCAAATTAATGTCAAATCGTTTAAAGTACCAAACTTAATAAATCAAGTGGTATATAATTTCTTCAGAAAAAGTAAGGCACAGCGCTCTTTTGAATATGCGTCTAAATTATTGAGCCTAGATATAGGTACGCCAACTCCGATCGCATTTTATGAACGTCCCACCATATTTTTATTTAAAAAGAGCTACTACATTAGTCAACATGTAAATTGTGATTTAACCTATCGTGAGCTTACAACAAACTTGGAGTACCCAGACTCTGAAAAGATCATTCGTAAGTTTACACGATTTACATTTGATTTGCATGAAAAGGGTGTTAATTTCTTAGACCATTCACCAGGGAACACTTTGATTACTAAAACAAGTGATTCATATGATTTTTCGATCGTTGATTTAAACAGAATGAAATTTGGTTACATGGATTTTAATACCAGAATCAGAAACTTTGCTAAGTTAACAATTCATAAATCGATTATTGAAGTAATGAGTGATGAATATGCAAAGTGTTCAGGTCATGACTTTGCTACTATTTTTAAACTAATGTGGGAAAGTACCGAGAGTTTTCAGATGAAATACAGTCGAAAATCAATTATAAAGAAAAAATTGAAGTTTTGGAAATCTTAATAAATTAAGATTCACTTTCAATGAGAAGTATTGAATTTCGGAAGACGAAAACTTTTAAAAGTAAAGTATCTTAGACGTTTTCGGATTTTAAATTTTCGAATTAAATTTAAAGGTTTCGGTTTCAAATAACTTTTTTCTTTCTGTAAAATTGAAATAGTAGCATCCACAACGCGTTCACTAGATTTACCATCTGAATAAGGGTGGAGTTCTCCTATATAGCGTTCTATATTTAGGAATAATTTTTCTGGATTTGACAACGCTTTTTCAAAGGCATTTTCTATAGCACTCACCTCGTTTATTTGAATTAGATAATCGTGTTTGAGCGTGTGATTATAGGTAACAACAGGTTTTTTTTGCAATAAAAATTCTTGAATTGCTGAGGTCGTATCCGCAAACAATATATCGGAATCTTTAAACAAAGGAATCAAATCTGTAGTGTCATGAAAAGTAAAATTAGGCCCATTTAGGGATTTCCATTTTTCTGCCAAATACTGCGGAATTTTAGGATGCAAAACCATTTTAAAATTATAGTTCCCTGATAAACTAAGTCTTTTAATCGTGTTATAAACCGCGTCAATATATGCCAGACTCAAGCGTTCCGTAAAAGTCGAAGCAATCATAATTGTTGGAGTTGATTCCATTGTTTTTGATGCAATTGGAAATAAAGGGTCTACCTTACTCCATCCGGTTTCGATAACATCAAAGTGCTGTTTTTGTTTTTGGAGTGTTTTAAATACTGAAGTTGTAGAAGGGCCTTGTGTACAATATAAATCAAAAAATCCTCGAATTCTGAAATGTGCAAATTTATTATTCTTTCCAGGTCTTTTTTGGGCAAAAAAACCATGAAATATCTGGACTTTCAACCCGGATATAAAATCTGGAACATCATCAGTTGCTGCCAAAACGATATCGGGTTTATACTGAATCACATCCTTGATGCTTTTAAGTACATTTGATTTGTTAGTTAATCCATTAGAGCCTTCTACCAAGTCGCTAAACCACTGGACTTCATACCCTCTATTTTTAATTTCTTTTTCAAGAGGCATTCCAATAGGGATTGCATAGCTATAAGATATATAAATTAAAAAAGTGTATTGCATTATTCGAAGGTACTTAAAAAAGAATTAAGGAGCGGTTTTATGAAAAATGGTTTTAGTTTTAGATAATAAGTTTTGGGATCTTTTTTAGCCCTTAACAGATCCTTGTCACTGAGTTCTATGAAATCTGCTAAATGAACAGCGATGTGTTTCTTACTTTCTTTGTTTCCAAACCAATTATGCTTATTTAGGTACGGCGAAAACAGTGTAAAAGTTGGAATGTCAAGCGCTTTGGCCATATTGTTTGCACCGCCTTCATTACCAATCAGTGCTGTACAGTGTTTAGTGATTGCTAAAAACTCTCTTAAACTTTTACCATAGACGTTAAAGAAAATCTTTTTCTGAGTACTTACTTGACACTGGTCAAAAACATATTTTGCATCCGCTTTTTGAACAGGGATGTAGTTAAACAATAGTTGCGAATTGGACTGTTTTGCTATTTCATCAATGAGTTCAACAATATAATTTAAAGGATATGTTTTTTGCTTATTACTTCCTAAAACGCTTATCATATAAAGCGGTTTTTGTAAATCAACCTCATTCTTTTCTAGAAACTGCTTAGACGCATCGATCTCTTTGTCGGTTAAATATATTTTAGGAAAAATAGGACTAAACGCAACGTTTAGTGGTTCTAATAATTTGATTCTGTTTTCAATAGCAAGACTAGCCTTGTTTTCTGGCTTTGTCAGTCGATTGAATGTGTGCGAATATATAAAGGAGGTATATTTTTTGTAATAAGCAGATTTAATTGGAGCTTTCGAAAAAAGACTAATTAAAGCACTATTCAGCTTACCATACACGTCAATTACAGTATCATAATTCTCTTTTTTTATAGATATTAAGAACTTGTAAAACTTAGCGACACTCTGCACGGTATCGTTATTTAAATAGATAAATTCGTCTATGAAGGGATTGTTTTCTAAGACGGGGAGGGTCGCGGGATTAATTACAAAATGTAAAACAGAAGTTGGATACTTCTGTTTTAATGCTTCAAATAAAATAATTGAAGTAAGTACATCACCGATCATTTTGTTTTGAATGATTAATATCTTCATTTTTCATATAGGTTATGCAGATCAAAGGCTCTGTTTATTTTAATGACATTCATCTAGTGTTGTCTTTAATTAAAAACCGTATTGTTTATAAAATTATTATTAAAGGTTTGTAAAAATGCTTTAATTTTTTCTTCTAATTCTAATTTTTCATCAACTAATATGGTTAACTTTATATCTGTAGGTTTTAATGCATTTGATGTGTTATAGATTTCAATAATGGTCTCTCCGTCAAAAATAAAGTAATAATCATCAATAATTACATGATAATTATTGTTTATTAAATTCACGATTAAATTAGCCTTTTCTTTATAGCTATTGCCAAAGCTAAAAAAGGGTTCTGGGTAGTTCAAATAGTCAAGAACGCTAGGCATAACATCTATATGTTGGATGTTTTTCGTATTTATTTCTGCTGTGTTTTTACTTGGGTCAAAAAGGAGTATCGGAATTGAATAGTTTTCTAGTGGAGGGGTGTTATATTTTTTTGATAACATAGAACAATGATCTGCTGTTATTATGAAAATTGTATTTTGATACCATCCTTGGGTTTGAGCATATTCGAAATATTTTTTTAGGGCATGATCAGTGTAACCAACGGCTTCATAAAAAACTGATTTGGAGCTTCCAAAGGTCCCTTTAAAGCGTTCTGGAATTACAAAAGGCATGTGTGATGAGATCGTAAATATTGATGCTAAAAATGGAGGAGTCATGCGGCTGGTTTCTTCCCCAAAAAATCGTAAAAATTCTTCATCAAATATACCCCATTTACCATCCTCATGTCCTGATATGGGATATTCATCTTTTCCATAATAAGAATCAAACCCCGCTACCTTTGCATACTGATCAAAGTTTTGGCTTCCATTAAAAGCACCATGAAAAAAAGCCGTTTCATAGCCCTGTTTTTTTAAAAGCTTAGGCAGACTTTCAATCTCATTAAAGGCGTAAGAGGAGTTGATAAAAGCTTCACCGAAAAGACTAGGAACTCCCGTAAGTAATGATGGAAGGGCTTCGCTAGACAATCTCCCATTTGCATACCCATTTGAGAAATAAATAGCGTGGGGTATTAAAGAGTCCAAAAAGGGAGTGTTTCCTATTTTGGGAGATGAATAACTTATGTTTTCATCTCCAAAACTTTCAGCAATTATAATGACTATGTTTTTTTTAGTCATTGTTTTCCCTTTATGGTATGATTTTATTGGAGAATATATTTTTTGTAATTGATCTTCTTCAAAATGATTTAAAATTGTAAGCTTTTCTTTGTCTTTTAGTGTTTTGATGATGCAAAAGGGCGTATTCAATACAATAACATTGTTGTTGGTGCTGGAATATTTAACAGCATCAATCCTGCTTAATGGTTTTTCTTGCACCCCGCCTCTACCTAGGACTAAACTCACTCCAAGCACGAGAATAAAGCCTAAAATACTATAAAGACTCTTTATTGGAGTTTTATTTATTTTACAAACTTTAAAATTGGGAATGAATTTCCAAAAAATCAAAGTAAATATAAGATAACAAAAGGCAACATGCCAATACTGTGAAACATAGGAGGGTATCAACCCCATAATTTCATTTTCCATGCCCTTTGCGGTAATCAAATCAAACGTACTGCGTTTTCCAGTAAATTCAAAATAGACCAAATCGATGAAGTTTGTTGCTAGAAAAAGACTGTTTGTCAAGAAAAACAACACTTTTAAAGTTTGTTGATATGCTTTTCCGTATTTAAAGACACCGGGAATGGAGTGGCCAATAATGATTAAAATATTTGAATAAATGATTACTGACAAGTCAAACCGAATGCCTCCCAAAAAGTTGATAAAATTAATCTCATCAAATGTATTGTACTGAAAAAGCACAAATAGGATTCTACAGATGCTGTAAAACAAAGTCACGTATAAAATACGTTTTGCTAAGGTCTTTAAATTTTGGAGGTAAATAAACATGTGTTTAAACCGCTACATTATGGGTTCTTAAAGCATCGTTTAATGAGGTCTTTTTATTGGTGCTTTCTTTACGTTTTCCGATGATTAGTGCACAAGGGACGTTAAAAGTTCCAGAAGGAAATTTTTTAGCATAGCTACCAGGAATCACTACAGATCGGGCCGGTACGAGACCTTTAAATTCTTTTGGCTCATCTCCAGTAACATCTATTATTTTAGTGCTCATTGTAAGTACCACTCCGGCGCCTAGTACTGCTTCTGTTTCCACACGAACGCCTTCCACGACGATACATCGAGAGCCAATAAAGGCATTATCCTCAATAATAACGGGAGCCGCTTGAAGCGGTTCTAAAACACCTCCAATGCCAACGCCTCCAGAAAGGTGTACGTTTTTCCCAATTTGTGCGCAACTTCCTACTGTAGCCCAAGTGTCTACCATCGTACCTTCATCTACATAGGCACCGATGTTTACATAACTAGGCATTAAGATGGTTCCTTTAGAAATGTAGGCACCATGGCGCGCTACTGCATGAGGAACCACTCGAATGCCTTTTTCGGCATAGCCTGTTTTTAAAGGGATTTTATCATGAAACTCAAAAGGGCCTACTTCAATCGTTTCCATAGTTTGTATGGGGAAGTACATCACTACTGCTTTTTTCACCCATTCATTGACCTGCCAGCCATCGGTTGTTGGTTCTGCAACTCTAAGCTCTCCTTTATCTAATTGGTCTACGATAGCCCTAATGGCCTCTTTAGTTGTATTTTCCTGAAGAAGGGCTCTATTTTCCCAAGCAGTTTCAATAAGTGATCTCAAATTAGTCATTGTTTGTTTTTTTACAAATATAACTCTAATAAGAAAATAACATAAATTAATCAAAGTTTTTTATAAGTTAAGTAGCTCAATTTTAAGGGTAGGCAAATCCGTTTATAATTCTTATTTTTGACCCACATGGGACGTCTTTTGGCAATTGATTATGGAAGTAAGCGGACGGGGATAGCCGTGACAGATGAGCTGCAAATTATTGCTTCGGGTCTAACAACTGTAGACACCAAAACCCTAATGATTTTTTTAAAGTCCTATACTACCAAAGAATCCGTGGATTTGATTCTTATTGGATTGCCAAAACAAATGAATAATGAACTTTCAGAAAGTGAACCGCTGATTTTGAAATTTATTAAAATATTAGCGAAAGAACTTCCTGATATGCCTATACAACGAGTCGATGAGCGCTTTACTTCAAAAATGGCTTTTCAAACAATGATTGACAGTGGTCTTAATAAGAAACAACGAAAAAACAAGGCCCTCGTTGATGAAATTAGTGCGACTCTTATACTTCAGTCCTATCTTCATAATAAATAATTCTAGAAGTATTATTTTATAAAACTAAAGAATTGTATTTTTGACGCCTATTATTAAAAGTATGATTTTACCAATTGTTGCCTATGGAGATCCTGTTCTTAAGAAAAGAGCTTCTGAGATTTCTAAAGACACTCCAAAATTAGAAGAAACTATTTCCAATATGTACGAGTCCATGTATGGTGCTCACGGCGTAGGGTTAGCAGCTCCACAGGTTGGACTTTCGATTCGTTTATTTCTGGTAGACACATCTCCTTTCGCTGGAGACGATGAATATTCTGCTGAAGAGCAAGAGAAATTAAAGAGTTTTAAAAGAACGTTTATTAACGCCAAAATTATTGAAGAAACTGGTGAGGAATGGTCTTTTAATGAAGGTTGTTTAAGCATTCCAAATGTTCGTGAAGAAGTATTGAGGCGACCCGTTATAAAAGTAGCATATCAGGATGAAAAATTTAAAAGTCATACTGAAACGTTTGATGGACTAATTGCTAGGGTAATTCAGCACGAGTATGATCATATTGAAGGTATTCTATTTACGGATAAGGTGTCTTCATTAAAAAAACGCTTGCTAAAAGGAAAGTTAGCTAATATATCCAAAGGGAAAACAAACGTAGATTATAGAATGCGTTTTCCAAATATTTCAAAAAAAAGATCTTAAATCAACATTATAAATTAAAAGATGGAATTAGATAAAATTTTAGCCATTTCAAAAAAACCAGGCTTATATAAATTAATTACACAATCTCGTGGAGGATTTATTGTAGAATCATTCTTAGATCAAAAACGTATTTCAGTTAGTATTAGCAGTAATGTTAGTCTGTTAAGTGAAATCGCTATATATACACTTACCGAAGAAGTTCCTTTACGGGATGTTTTTTCAAAGATATTTGATAAAGAAAATGGGCAGCAAACAAGTACAAGTCCAAAGGCATCTAAAGATGATTTAGAAGCTTATTTCTTTTCTGTACTCTCAGATTATGATGAAGATCGTGTCTATGCTAGTGACATTAAAAAGATTTTAAATTGGTATAATTTATTAAATCAACACAAACTCCTAGATTTTAAAGCTGAACCGTCTGTTCCTGAAGAAAAAGAATAGAAAAAAGCAGCTTTAAGCTGCTTTTTTTAACACTGTATTTCAAAATGTTTTCACATCTAACAAAAGAATTTAGTTACAACTGGAAGTTGGCAGCCCCTATTATCATGGGAATGTTAGGTCACACTTTTGTGGGGTTAGTAGATAACATTATGGTGGGACAGTTGGGGTCTGCAGAGTTGGCAGCAGTGTCTTTAGGAAATAGCTTTTTTTTTGTTGCTATGTCATTGGGAATTGGGTTTTCTACCGCCATTACGCCTCTGGTTGCAGAAGCTGATTCAGAAGATGATTTTAGAAAAGGTAAATCTGCTTTTAAACACGGCCTGTTTTTATGCATTGTATTAAGCCTTTTGCTTTTTGGAATGATTCTTCTTGCCAAGCCACTTATGTATTTCATGAAGCAGCCGGAAGAAGTGGTAGTCTTAACAATGCCCTATTTAGATATTATTGCATTTTCTCTAATTCCTCTTATTATATTTCAAGGATTTAAACAGTTTAGTGATGGGCTTTCGTTGACCAAACACGCCATGTATGCGACTATTGCAGGTAATTTAATTAATGTATGGATTAATTATCTTTTAATTTTCGGGAAATTTGGATTTCCAAAAATGGGAATCTTAGGAGCTGGAGTTGGTACTTTGGTATCTCGGATCGCTATGATTGTCATCATTTGGGTTCTTCTTAAAAATAATCAAAAAGCAAAAGCATTTGTGACGCAGATAAAACTGTTTATTTTAGATAGTGCGATGCTTAAGAGAATAATTAATTTAGGATTGCCTAGTGCCATGCAGATGTTTTTTGAAGTAGCTATTTTTACGTCAGCTATATGGTTAAGTGGGCTGTTAGGGAAAAATGCACAAGCAGCAAACCAAATTGCTCTCAATTTGTCTTCCATGACGTTTATGATCGCAATGGGCCTAAGTGCCACTGCCATGATCCGTGTTGGTAATCAAAAAGGACTAAAAAATTACATTGAGCTGCAGCGTGTTGCTAAATCTATATTTTTAATGGGCATTATGTTTGCGTCTATTTTTGCGCTTCTTTTCTTAATTTTTCACGATATTTTTCCGACACTTTACCTTGATTTAGAAGATGTTAATAATTATTTAGACAATCAGGAAGTGGTAGCAATTGCTTCCAAATTATTGTTGGTTGCTGCTTTATTTCAAATTAGTGATAGTGCGCAAGTAGTTTTTTTAGGGGCGCTTAGAGGGTTACAGGATGTTAAGATACCAACAGTGCTGACTTTTATCTCTTACTGGATGATTGGGTTTCCGACTAGTTACTTTTTAGGAAAAGAAACGGCCTATGGCAGTACTGGTATTTGGATTGGTCTTTTAGTAGGATTAGCATCGGCTTCCATTTTTTTATATCTTAGATTTATTTATTTAACGAATCGCTTGATTCAAGCTCATAACAACAATTAACTATGGAATTACCAAAATTTATATTAGGAGATAACACAGATTTACCAAATGCTATCTTTGTGATTCATACAGAATTCCCTCGTTTTATAATTAATTTAGAAACAGATGAGGTGGAGTGGTTAGAAGATTTTGACACGCAAGATGAAGAAGAACTTCTTTCAGAAACAGAGACAGCGATTAAAGAAGCTACTGAGTTTTATGACAAAGAAGTCTCTACTTACGATAATTAATTATGCTAGATCAACTTATAGAACTGGACAAGACATTACTTATATTCTTAAACAACCTTGGATCTCCATCATGGGATGGCTTATGGTTAGTGGTCACAAATAAGCGTACCTTTATTCCAATGTATATGGTCTTGCTTTATTTTATGTGCAAGTCATTAAGTAAAAAAGGGGTGATGCTTCTGGTTCTTACAGTTGCGTTAATGATCTTATTTACAGATCAAGTTACCAATCTATTTAAATTTACATTTGAACGTTTTCGTCCCTGCGCGCAAGATGGAGTCTTTGAGTTAATAAGACAAGGGGAGTGTGGGCCTACTTATGGATTTTTCTCTGGACATTCCTCCAATTCAATGGCAACGGCTATTTTTGTAGGATTAATGCTTCGTCCGGCGTATAATAACGTAATATACCTGTTAATTGTGTGGAGTATTGTTGTGGCTTACAGCCGTATTTATTTAGGATTGCATTATCCTTTGGATATTTTATGCGGCCTTAGTTTTGGAGCACTCACGGGATATAGTTTCTATAGAGCTTTTGAGGCGTTAAGAGTGCGTTTTGTGTAGGTTGAGTAGATATTCAGCAGCGGCGAAAGGGGAGCGCTTATTAGAGTTAATAAGTGCTATTTGAGACGCCATCTCTTTTGTGATTATGTTATCTTTAAAAAACTGATCTTTTAATTTATTTTCAATCGTTTGAATAAGCCAAAATATATTTTGCTCTTGTCTTTTTTTGGTAAAATAGCCTTCTGATTGTGTGTGAGCTACATAGTCTTTAATCAAAGCCCAGCTTTCGTCAACTCCTTTAGATTCTAGTGCGCTACATAAAATTACTTTTGGCATCCAATTGGAAGTTTTAGCAGGGTAGAGGTGAAGGGCTCTATTGAATTCCAACATTGCTAATTTTGCGGCGTTTTCATTAACGCCATCTGCTTTGTTGATAATTATAGTATCTGCCATCTCTATAATTCCGCGCTTAATGCCCTGGAGTTCGTCGCCTGCGCCCGCCAGTTTAAGAAGCAAGAAAAAGTCAACCATACTGTGAACGGCTGTTTCACTTTGCCCAACTCCTACAGTTTCAATTAAAATAACATCATATCCTGCTGCTTCACAAAGGGTAATCGCTTCTCTTGTGTGTCGCGCTACACCTCCAAGAGATTCTCCTGCTGCAGAGGGTCTAATAAAGGCGTTTGGGTTTCTCACTAACGAGTCCATTCGTGTTTTATCGCCTAAAATACTCCCCTTGCTCAGTGTGCTACTGGGGTCAACTGCTAAAACGGCTACTTTACTTCCTAAGCTTGTTAAGTAAGTCCCTAGTGCTTCTATGTAAGTGCTTTTCCCAACGCCTGGCACCCCCGTAATTCCAATTCGTATCGAAGGCCTCGTGTGTTCTAGGCACTTTTCAATTAAGGTGTTTGCTTTTGTTTGGTGCGTTATGTTGTGGCTTTCAATCAAGGTGATCCCGCGACTTAATGCTGTGGTATTTTTTTTAAGAATCCCTTGTAGTAATTCTTCTACTGTAGGTTGTTCTTGACGCTTTCTTTTTAAATTTGAAATCGCACTCCTATTGGTGGTTTCTTGTTTAGAAACCCCTTCATTTTCACGAATCGAAGCGTTATTTGATTGGTTTTTTTTCACATTCAAAAGATTGTCGCTAATTTAATCTAATTTTTTATACTGGAAATGTTTTTTTGATTGTACGTATATTTACAGCCTATTTAGACGAATGGATTTTAAATTTTTTTTAATGGAATTATCAACTAAGCCTATTAAGGTTGTTGCAGCTGAAGTTGATTTCACAGCTTATGTGTCTATTGATTTGTCGGTGGGCAATAAAGAGTTAGAAAAATTTGATACAAAATGTTCAGATTCATGGACTAAATACATAGAATATTTTCTAAAAAGCCACCATAAATCAATAGCGTTTGGTGGATATTTGGAGTGTCGTAATCTGTACGATAGAAGCGATTATTTTAATCAAACGGGTTCTTTTAATTCACGGAATATACATTTAGGGATTGACTTATGGTGCGCGGAAGAAACTCCAGTAATGGCAGCTTTTGATGGGGTGGTTCACAGTTTTGCTGATAATACAAATTATGGCGATTATGGTCCTACTGTTGTACTAAAACATTGTATAAAAAACGTTGTTTTCTACACTCTTTATGGTCACTTGTCTAGGGTGTCAATTATGGGTTTAAATAAAAACACCCAAATACTTAAAAATCAAGTAATTGGGTTTGTTGGAGGTTCTAAAGTAAATGGCGAATATGCACCGCACTTACACTTTCAAATCATAAGAGATATTGAGCATTATCAAGGTGATTATCCAGGTGTTTCTTCGAAGGCTGATTTGGAATTTTATAGTACTAATTGCCCGGATCCAAATTTGATTTTGAAGCTGCCTAAAACAATTGAATAGCTGTTTTTTAATGTTAGTAATTCCTTTAAAATAGAAACAATTTATTAGTGATTTTCTGCTAGTATATGATCGAATACGTCCTTCGCAGAAATGACAGCACCTTCCATATATCCAGGATGTTTTGCGGCAGCTTCAGAAGATGATATAAATAAGCGGTTATTGTAGTAGGGGCTTCTAAAGCTGGGGTGTCCATTATTTTGGTGAGCAAACAGACGCTTAATATTTATGGAAGATGTTTTGTCTTCTTTTTCCCAAATCACTTCTTTGTAGGTGCTTATATTTTTAGCTTCAAAACCAAATACTTTTACTACTTGGTCTAACACAAGCTTTTTACGTTCCTCAGAAATTAATTTTGAATAATTAGGATTCATAAATCCGCAAAGTGCATATTTATTGGCTTCAAAATTACAATGGTCATAAAATTCGGTTATTGGACCAGAATTACTAATCAAGGTACCTGATTGTCCATTTTTTCTCCAAAAAGGGCTGTCATAACTCATGGCAACTTTGATAGAATCTTCCATCCATGTATGTGTATTTATTGCTGTGTCTAATAAGTTATTTGGAAGCGATGGTTCAAAATGAATGTTATTTGCCCATAGTTTAGGAGGTAATGCCAACACAACTTTATCAGCGGTAAATGTTACATTATTTGAAACTATGGTCAATATGTTTTCTGATAACTTTATGAGTTCCACGGTCGAATTTAATAGGATATTATTTTCACCAATTTGATTAGCAAGCTTTTTAATAATTGAAGAAGTTCCATTTACGATCCTATAGCTTGTTGGTTGATTTGGGATAGTTATTGCGTTAGGCGGTGAGCTTGAAAAAGCTTGAAAAAATGAAGTGCCTTCAACATATTGTTTGAAATAATTCAAGTCTAGCTCAGCTAACAAACTTTTCAAGTTATTGTGTTCATCTGCAAACCAAGTAGCACCCATTTCTAAAGGATTAGAATTATCGCTTAAAATGGTATGAATACGTCCTCCAATTCTATTTCTTGCTTCTATTATTTTAAAAGGAATTCCTGCCAACTTGAGTCTATATCCAATTAATAGGCCCGATAACCCTGCTCCTATAATAATTATTTTAGAGTGCATTTTAGGATTGTATTATTTTATTATTGCCTTGTAACACCCTGTTTAAAGGAGTATTGTCAGCATATTTTAGCAACGTTTTTTTATGGTTCATACTTAGTCCATTTTCAAAATAAAAAACTCGTTTAAGTTTAATTCCCCCAAAATACGTCTTCTTCTTTTTGATTTCCTGAGAACAGGTTAATTTCTTTTATTTTACCTTTTTGGATAGTAAATAAATCAACTCCACTCATTTTAATATTTTTTGAACCTTTTTGAGCTGAGAATTCAACAGTAGCAATAACCAGATTTTTGTTTACCATTAAATCTCCGTTTTGCACTACTTTTAAGCTTCCAGCAGTGTCCTCCATCATAGAGCCTAGTAATTTTCCGATATTATCAATACCTACGTAACTGCCAGAAAATCTATTTTTTCCAGGTTGATTCCAAACAGTATCGCTTGATAATAAACTAAAGACTTTAGGAATATCTCCTTGAGCTAAGGCTTGAAAATAACTTTCGATAATTTTTTTGTTTTGCGCTTCCATAATTTTGTTTTAGTATTATTGTTTATTTAATTTCTTCCTGCTATTACATTAACGTCAATATCCCAGGCCAGACTATTTACCCATCAACTTTGATCTGCAAGCAAGAAATGAATTGTTTTAACTCAAATTGTAGACTTGAGTAGTCGTTTTTACGTAAATCATTTTTTTTCATTTGGGTTAATTACAGCTAACTGTTGGTTATATGAAAAGTATCAGCTCGCAGTGTGTTACTGCATATCGGTTTTGTTGGGCACCGTTTGTTTTATTACTTTTTTTATTCCGTCAGTCAAGGCTCCTACGTTTTCTGCTCCTCCCGTGAAGTATCCAATTCCTAAGTCAATCGTTTTCTTAGCTGCTTGAGTCGCAAGCCCTTCTAAGAACTTCCTCAGGATAAGCTTGAACGTAATGTCTGTTGTGTCTTTGTCTTTTTTAACGGCCGTCTTACAGTCCTTAACGATCCTCTCTATTGCCCTTTTGTTGTAGTGATGTTCACTAAGGTCAATAAAAGAGTCAATATGAATGCGTACTATCTCAGAATTGAACGAGCTGTCTGCATAATGTCCGAGCTTTTTCAATTGTGCTGCTATACTTGTTCGAAAAAATTTGCTCTCGATACCGAACTCTATTTTATTAAGATCTGCTCTAAATTTTGAGTTGGCTAATATTTTGAAAAACTCAACGGTAATTCTTTTATCTGTTAATTGACCATATTTCAGGTCGCTTTCATATGCAAGTCGTTTAACTTTTGTCTCCGGTATTTGAAGGTCAATACTGATTTCATAGTTTGATTTGTCTTTTAGGTCGCCATGCTTTTTAAGTAGATCGAAAATTATTATCTCAAAGTCATTTTTATTCATAGAACCAAATCCTCTAGTTGAGTAATGGTCAATAAATTCTGTAGCGAACTTGTCTTTGTCGTTAATGTTCATGGTCAGTTTTTGTGCTGTACGTTCTGTATATGGTTTGATAGGTGGTTAGCATACGTGAGTAGTATTTTTTGTGAACTCCTAAACCATTTAAAATTTACTTCAAAAGAGAATGCAATGTAATTGTCTTTAACATTAATTAGGTCATTATTCTCATTAGTTATTTTGTTCGAACAATTGATGAAAATCTAGCGCTCCAGTAATGATGATGTCTTTAATTTTTAAACGATATTTTGATTTAATGTATAAATCGTTTACTGAATAAATTATTCTGTTTTGGAAACCAATGTGGGTTTCTAAAACACTATTATCTTTTTCAACGATTTAATCGCCAAACTACATATCTTTAAGGTCTTCGTAAATCGGCAATCGGATTGTTCCGCACTCTTTTAGACCTACTGGGTATTCAGTTTTCCGCTTTTTAGAGTCAATTTACAGTTTATTTTCTCCTCTTCGATATTCCGTAAATCGGATGGTTATTAAATTGCTCTGTATGTGGTCAAATAGCTACCAACTATTCGATATCGGGGTTTACTCCGATGTTTGTTTTATTTTTAAGCAGGTATTTATTTGTTTATAAATCCTTTCAATCAGTTTTTGACTCCCTAAAACTTCGCGTTTCGTTTTATAAATTGATTAATACTATTTGCTGAATGTATACTTCCTTTCGGACCTTCAAATAAATACTTTTAAGGATAATAATTTTTAATATACATATGTATTTTTTTCATAGTATTTTAGTAAAGTGGATTCTTAACGATCACCAGTTTTTGGTAAGGCTCCGCCATGTCACTCCCATTAGCATAACAAACTAGCTAAAGGTCAATTAGTGCCTATTCCTTTTAGAATTTCTAAAAAGTATTTAAAATCTAAGAAAATAAAAATTGGTTAGTGAAGATTATGACTTGGGGTCTAAATCTTGTATAAGAGTATAAAAAAAGTTCCGAAAACCCTAACGGCAATGAAACTTTAACAGTTTGTTTTTCAATTAGTTGTAACGAATTACATTAATTAACCAATACCCTTTCATATTTGTCTGTGATGGGTTTAGCTTAATTGTACTTTACAGTTTTTTGTTAATCAGAAGAATTAGGCATAGTAAATGGTTTTGTTAAAAATCTATTCACAATTTCATTAAATATTTCAGGAATCATTTGTGGAGCAGAATGAGTAGCTCCTGGGATAATACAAAGTTGACTTTTTGGAATATTGTTAAACATTTCAACAGAATGCTCATTTTTAATAATATCTCTATCTCCTGCAATTATCAACACAGCTGCCTTTATTTTTTTTAAACCTTCATGACTAATATTGGGTTGATTAAGTAACAGACCAAAACGTTGTAATATCAAATTCCAATCCCTAGATGTGTCCCCTTTTGCTATGAACTTTTTTATTTCTAATTCATTTTTTCTAACTTGATTTGGAGCCCAACTATTTACAGCTGTGGAGTCGGGTCTTAAATTCCCTGCCATAGCTGCAATTCTCTTTATCTTAACCTTATTGTTAATACCCATTAGAAGCGCTAAAATAGCTCCATCACTCCATCCAATTATACTTAAAGAATCTAACTGTAGGTGATCAGCTAATCCATCTAAATCATTTGCAATTTGCTTGTATGTCAAAGAATCTGTTTTTAATTCAGATTTTCCATGTCCTCTATTGTCAGCAATTATGACCCTAAATTTTGTTTTAAAATACTCAATCTGATTGACCATACTTTTAATACTTTCTCCATTTCCATGAATTAGTAAAAGCGGCTCTCCCTTCCCATATTCTTCATAGTAGATTTTGGCACCGTTTAATTCAATTTGTTTCCCAACTGCTTCGTTGTTTCCATATAAAGTTTTAAGTTTCTCTTGGGCATTAGAAGCCCCAAAAATGAATAGTGTACATAATAGTATTAATTGTGGTATTGAATTTTTCATACTGTGTTTTAATTTTAGCTAAACGTTAGGCGTGTGGTGTCGTAGTATCCCGCAGGGTGCTATACACATTGTTGTACATTGTTGGATTTTAATAAACTAATTGATACAGTAGCAAAATCGGAATTTGGAAACTTTCTGAACTTCTTCATATCCGGGATTAAACCAGCTTGCTGAATGATATGAATGAACTCGTCTACTTCAAGTATATACTGATCTGAATATCCATGTGTCAAGTCATATGCAGTAGCGGCTGTTTTCCCCATATTTTGTGCAACTAGGTCTGGCTTCACAGTATGCAGTTCAATCAGTAACAAGCCAAACTTCTCTACATAAGGAGTCCATTTTTCAATGTGTTCTTTCAATGATTCCGCAACCAAATTATTATTGATTCTTTTGCCTTCGTAAGCATATGCACCAGTAGACAAACTTACTCTTGATGAATTATTTTGAGGCTCTTCCCAAATTCTATTATGATCCAAAAAGGTTCTTACGTTGAGTAATTCTCCTAACTCGATATCGTAATTTACTTTCAGATCTAAAGCCAAAAGAGCAGGATTCCCAATGTCTCCCCAAATAATTTTCGCCCATATATCAGATTTAATGAGGTTCGCTTTAGAAGCTTTTATTGCTGCCTCATTATAATCTACACCTATTATTTTTAAAGGGTATTCATCTAAAATAGTACCTCGATGTGTTTGACTTTCAATAACTGAAAACAAATGCTGAAGAAATGCGCCGTTACCACAACCCATATCAAGTATGCCTTTAGGTTGTTCCTCGATTGGTTTATTGAAAAGGTCGATAATGATTTCATCAACTACTTTAAAGTATGCTCTATGGGCTCCACCGCTCCCCCATATATTCATTTCTCTATCAACATGTATTTTCTCAGATCCTCTTGCTAAATTTTTAAGGATTAATGGATCTCCAAAGATTAGGTTGTCCAATTTTATAAGCGTAGGAATGTAAGAAACTGTAACACCATATGCGCTGGCTCTTTTTGCAAAAAATAATCCATTCTCTGTAAAGGTATAAGCCCCATCTTTTTCTTCAAACCATCCAAGTTGAGATAATATTTTAAGCAGTTTATCAAATTCTTGATGATTTTCATGGAATTCTTCTGGCTTGAACCTAGTCTTCATGAAATATTTGTTAAACATTCCTGTTATGCCCAGTTTTACCAGCGTTGGGCCTACAATTACTCCTTCAATATGTGTTAAGATTTGTTCCTCAATTTTTTTTTGAGTCTTATCATGAGACAATTCAATTCCATAGTTGGTTTTGTATTTTTTGTAAATACTCTCTAGTTTCAGAAATGGTTCGATTCCAAATTTTCTAGGATGATAATCTTCGGACATTTGTAGTAAGTCTGTGACATCTTCAAACAGATAAAAATAATTGAATGCTATTTCTGATTTTTCATTAGTTTCATAACTAATAGCATTATTTTGATTATCAACATGTTGAATGAGCCACCCTTGAGAACAGAGCCCTCTTAGAGCAATGTTTAAATAACCTTCTTTAGCCTTGAATTTTGTTGTGAGCTCTTTTAACTCTACTTTCTTATTTTGTAGTAAATAATCCGTTATACCGTGTTTTTTTAAGGTAAAGGCAGTAGGTGAAATAACAATACCGTCAAGGTGACGGAATAGTCTGCTTCTTAAGAGTTTTTTTTGATCTGAATTCATATTAATTTAATCATACACAAACGGTTTCTTAACTCCGTTTTAATAGGGTTTATATGCTGTTGTGCTTAGTGAATCTATATAAACAGAGTCTCTTTAATCTTGTAATAGAGTTAAGTCTTCTGTCGGTAATGGCAAATTTAAATTATCAATGGCCTCGAAACTTGCTACGGGCAATTTTAAACCCCATTCTTTAAAAAAAATGTTTAGATTATTTCCTGAAACTTCCGAAGCCTTTAGGATAAAATAAGCCATCTTTTGCTCATTTGAAGAGAGTTCCTTAGCCTCTTCTCTGGCTTTTTTATGAAGATTTATAAAAAAATTATCACCATATTTTAACCATAATTGTTGATACATAGCCAATTTTTCAAAAGCATCAAGTTGTTGGTTGTAATCTCTTGTTTCTATTGGAGTATCGAGATAAGCAAATACTTTACTCCAAACACCATCTCTTTTTAATCTTGATTCATGATTAAAATATCTTTCAATAGCCAATGAATATATGTTAACGGTTACTTCTGAGACTCCTGACCAAGTAAGAGATGAAATTTGGTGTTGATGACCTAATTCATGCCATGGCCCCCAGCCGTCGTTTTGTAACAACGAAACGGAAATTAAAAAATCTATAGCATCCGTATTATTATAAAATGTTCTGTAAGTGGTCGCAGCCATCCAATAAGCATCGTCATTGGTCTCTGTAAAATAGTATTTATTCCTATTGGGTACGTGCACTGGTTTTGAACTGTCTAGTCCATCAATATACGCTTCAATATTAATTATTTCGTTAATAGTTGTCAAGAGCTTATTCCAGTTTTGATTTTTATATTTCAAAGCTGTTTTTTTGCTGATTAACACACAAGATTTTTCGCTTCTTAAAATCACATCTTCATAGCTATACTCATTAAGCATAGCTACAAATTCTTCATTAGTGGTTTCATTAAACTGAAAAGTTGGAGTTTTGTAACCTTTTTTAATTGTGATCTTACTTTCTGATGTTGGATTTTCATTTGAATATCTAATAAAGATTTGAGCATCATGATCACTGGAGTTGTAGAAAGATTCAGTTAAATTTCCTATGTTTATTACCTCAGGTTGATCGTACGATAGATTTCTCGAGTATCCACCGATCAATATTTGAGGATTATTGTTTCCAGTAATTAATTTTCTGGAGATTTCAATTTTTTGATGAGGCTTAATGAATAACCCTGTTGAAATGAAATCAGCAATTCCTTGCCTACGATGTAATCGCAGTCTTTCAGTATCAGACAAATACGTTTCCTTTATGAGAAAGGACGAGGACTCATTTATATTAATTGGTTTTGTAACTGCTTCAGTTACATCCGCCTTCTTACTACAATTTATAAGCAATGATGATGTAAATAAAACAATAATATAAAGTCTTTTACAGTATGAATTTTTATTCATTTAGGTTGTTTTAATTAAATACAACGACCCGGTTAAGCACAGTTGCATTAGCTGAAACGAGATTAGTAAAAGAAAACGAGCCAGAAGGAAATACGTAAGATTTTTCGGTTATACACATTTTGAGCTATAAATTATATACGTTGCTAGCTATAGTTGTTACACGAAATTTTCATAATAATAACTTATTTCCTAATGGTTGTTCAGTGACTTGCAAATCTTTTTAATAGTTGTATCAAGTTTTAAAAATCTTTCTTTTTTGTGAATGAATTACAACTTAGTATCATCAAAATACTTACTAAAATTTTCTTTTATGGTATTGGAGTATCTCCATTTAACTCGCGCATAATTTCTGAAAAAAGACGATAAGATTTAAGACGATCATCCTTGTCAAATATATTTGTTACTGCTATAAGTTCATCTACTGTTATATTTGACATGAATACTTTAATTTCATTTTTAACAGTTTCTTTACTTCCTATAAAAGAATATTTAAGAACTTGATTAACTGCGGGGTTTTTCTTTAGTTCGCGTATATTATCTGTCATCTCGACAGGAGCCTCCATTGAACCGCTTTTACCTGATATTATTCCCATTACTGTTTTATAAAGTGAAGTCGAAATACGTTCCGCTTCCTCATCTGTATCTGCAACTATTATATTGACACCTGCTAATATATAGGGTTTTTTTAACGTAGTTGAAGGTTGAAATTCATTTTGATACGTTTCAGCTGCATTCATTAATTGCGCAGTAGAAAAATGACTTGCAAATGCATATGGTAACCCTTTTTTAGCGGCAATATGAGCACTGTCTGTGCTTGATCCTAAAATGTAAAGTGGAACATTAAGTCCTTCTGCCATTGGAGCACGAACCTTTTCTGTTGTATTTTCGTAGGAGAAATAATTTTGAATTTTTTGTACTTCTTCAGGGAAATCTTGTACTGCTTTGTAAAAGTCTGAACGAATCGCTTTTGATGTTTCTGGATCTGTTCCAGGAGCTCTCCCTAAACCTAAATCAATTCTATCAGGATATAAGGTGCCTAATGTGCCAAATTGCTCAGCTATTATTAAAGGAGAATGATTAGGTAGCATTATACCACCAGATCCAACACGAATATGTTTTGTTCCTTCTGCAATTTTTCCAATTAGTATTGAAGTAGCAGAGCTTCCAATTACTTCTGAATTATGGTGCTCTGCTAACCAATAGCGTTTGTAACCTACTTTTTCTGATTCTTGAGCAAGCTCTAATGAATTATTAAATGTTTCGGTAAATGTATTTCCTTGTGATACAATAGCAAGATCTAATATTGAATAAGCAATTTTTTTCATATAATAATTAATTTAAGAGTTACAATTTTTAATACTCCAACGTCTTGATTTCACACTATTTAGTTAAAGTGCGTTCCTAACGATGATTAGTGTTTGTCAGGGCTCCGCCATATCACTCCCATTGGCATAGTAAACTATCTAAAGGACAGTTAGTGACTATTTCTTTTAGAGCTCCTATAAAGCATTTAAAATCTAAGAAAATAAAAAATTGGTTTGTGAAGAATTAGATTTGGGGTCTAAATCTTGTATAATATTATAAAAAAAATCACCTAGCTCCAAAGAGAAAGGTGATTTTAACAGTTTAGTTTAATATTTTAAGACCTATACTTCAACAAAACTCAATTAAACTTGACAATCAGCGGTTCTGGTTGCTTGTACTCTACAGTTTTATTTTCATTTCTGATTACATGCTTAATTGTCAAACCATCGTTACGTCCAATTTTTGGTTGGGTGTTTTGGAGTCAACGGTCTTTAATACTGCAGCTAAAAACCAAACAGACCTCTTAATTAGTACCCTGCCAATAACTTTTAATAAAAGCTAAAACGAATTACAATCTAATTAACGATATTTGTTTTTCTAAAAATTTAACTATGGCAATGAATAAAAATACAGTACTGGCCTGGGCCACATATATAATGATATTTATAGGAATCTCTTTAATCGCCTTAGGGGCGTTTAGATACAATGAAGTGGCCGGATGGGGCTTTGCTTCTGTTGGAATAGGATTTCTTGCAAATGCTTGGGTGTTTAATGCTTTAAAAGGACGTGTGTAATGAGTGACGATAAAAAAATTATATTTTCAATGTCTGGGGTTACTAAGTCGTATCAAAGCGCCAATACCCCCGTTTTAAAAAATATTTACCTCAGTTTCTTTTACGGAGCCAAAATAGGTATCCTAGGACTTAACGGCTCTGGAAAATCTACTTTGCTTAAAATTATTGCAGGGGTTGATAAAAACTACCAAGGTGATGTAGTCTTTTCTCAAGATTACTCAGTAGGCTACTTAGAGCAAGAGCCGCAATTAGATGAATCTAAAACGGTCATGGAAATTGTTCGAGAAGGCGCAGCAGAAACAGTTGCTATCTTGGACGAATACAATAAAATAAATGATATGTTTGGCTTGGAAGAAGTATATTCCGATGCTGACAAGATGGAAAAGCTAATGAACCGACAAGCAGAACTGCAAGATCAAATTGATGCGGCCAATGCTTGGGAGTTAGATACCAAATTAGAAATAGCCATGGATGCGTTAAGAACGCCAGATGGTTCTAAAAAAATCGGGGTGTTATCTGGAGGAGAACGCCGTCGTGTGGCACTGTGTCGCTTGTTGCTTCAAGAACCCGATGTGTTATTATTAGATGAGCCAACAAACCACTTAGATGCCGAGTCTGTTCATTGGTTAGAGCATCATTTAGCCCAGTACAAAGGGACTGTGATAGCCGTAACGCATGACCGGTATTTCTTAGATAATGTGGCCGGATGGATTCTAGAATTAGACAGGGGTGAAGGCATTCCTTGGAAAGGGAACTATTCGTCTTGGTTGGATCAAAAATCGAAACGTTTAGCACAAGAAAGTAAAACAGCGTCCAAGCGTCAAAAAACGTTGGAGCGTGAATTGGAATGGGTACGTCAGGGAGCTAAAGGCCGTCAAACGAAGCAAAAAGCACGTCTAAATAGTTACGACAAGCTCATGAGTCAAGATCAAAAACAACTTGATGAAAAACTAGAAATTTATATCCCAAACGGTCCCCGTTTAGGAACCAATGTCATTGAAGCAGAAGGGGTTAGTAAAGCCTATGATGACAAGTTATTATACGATAATTTAAATTTCAACCTTCCTCAAGCTGGAATTGTGGGTATTATTGGTCCAAATGGTGCCGGTAAAACTACTATTTTTAAAATGATCATGGGGGAGGAAACTTCTGATAAAGGTAGTTTTAAAGTCGGGGAAACGGCAAAAATTGCATACGTTGATCAAAGCCATTCTAATATAGATCCTGAAAAATCAATTTGGCAAAACTTTAGTGATGAGCAAGAGCTTGTGATGATGGGAGGGAAGCAAGTGAATTCACGTGCCTACCTAAGTCGTTTTAATTTTTCTGGAAGTGAACAAAATAAAAAAGTAAATATGCTTTCTGGTGGTGAACGCAACCGTTTGCATTTGGCCATGACTCTAAAAGAAGAAGGGAATGTGTTGCTTTTAGATGAACCTACCAATGATTTGGATGTCAATACCCTAAGAGCTTTAGAAGAAGGCTTAGAGAACTTTGCAGGCTGTGCCGTGGTCATTAGTCACGACCGTTGGTTTTTAGACCGTGTTTGTACACACATACTTGCTTTTGAGGGGAATTCTGAGGTTTACTTTTTTGAAGGAAGTTTTAGTGATTACGAAGAAAATAAAAAGCAACGTTTGGGCGGGGATCTTATGCCCAAACGAATTAAATATAAAAAATTAGTTAGATAAATTTGTTAGAAATGCGTTCCCATTGCGAGCAGTGTAACAAGGCGCTGCCTTTTAACAGCGCCGAGGCTATGATTTGTGCTTATGAGTGTGCGTTCTGTTGTGGGTGTGTGGAAGGCGTTCTTAAAAATAAGTGCCCTAACTGAGGAGGTACTTTTGAAAAACGTCCGATAAAAATAACGACTACCTAGCTTTCTTGTACAAGGGAATCAAATAGCTAATGTTATATCCAAACCCTATACCAAATTTGCCACTGTCATAGGTGCGTCCAAATCCAGGGATGTAAATATTTTCAAAATTATCAGGTTCTGATTCAAAGAGTCGTGCTTTAATTTGCATATTTAAGCCGATAAAAAGATTGTTTAAAACCTCTGTTTTAAGCCCTAATAATATTTCAATCCAACCCGAAGTTAAGCCCGAAAAACTTTCAGTATCTACCACTTCATTTTGCCCCCAAGTGAGGCTGTTGGTGTCGTAAATAGTGTAGCTATTTAAGGTTTGATTAAAATTTGAGAATCCAAAACGAAGTCCTGAGTATATCAAGTTTTCCATTCCAGCCCAGTTCTCGTACATATTGTAGTCCACTCCGCCTTTTAAATAAGTGCCTTTTGCAGTGCTGCTTAAGTAGTTGGTAGTGGTTGTCTTTTTTTCTGAGCCTAGCTCTCCAGCGATATACAAACGTTTCAATAAACGATAATCGCCATTAATTTCAAATCCCATATAATCGGTTTCTAAAAAAGACCGGGTTATTTTACTTAAATCGGCCCCCAAACGCAGGCCATATTTTTCTTGGACTACAATACTATCTTTGACCTCCGCCTCTTGGGCGTTTAGACTCATCAATAGACTCAAACACCCTAATGCACTAATGAAGTACTTTGATATGGATTTCATTTTCATTTGTTATTTGAGTTATTAAAATTTGAGAATTACTCATCCATTGGTCACTGTCAGACCCAATACTAAACGTTTGAATTGAATAGGTATTGATATACCCGCAGGCCCTAGAAACATACAAGGTTTCAATGTCATATGTAATGGTGATGACATCGGGGTTGCCACTAACATTTGAGTCAGTGAGCGCATAACTTTTATATAATTTAAATTGTGTTTGATTGCTGTTGTTTTGTAAAGGCAATGCAATTAATGATCGGTTGAGAACAAGTTCGTTATGAATAGGGACTTCATTTCCATCAGAATCCACTCCAATAGCAAATAGGCCCGGTATGGCTTTAATTTCGTCTCGTGCTTGAATGTCGTAAAACTCAATAACAACTCTTGGAGTAGTCTGCGTGGTATCTGCGCATATATCGTCCTTTTCACAGCTAAATATAAGCAAGGTAATTAGTGAAAAAATTAAATAGTGTTTTTTCATTTCAGGAGGAGTTAATGGCGATTTTTTATTCAACTTCTACAATCTCTTCTATACATTTAGCTAATTCAAAATCTAACTCAGTAACCCCACTAGCGTCATGAGTCGTTAGTTTTATTGTTAATAGGTTGTATACATTAGACCACTCTGGATGGTGGTTAAGTTTTTCACATTCAAAAGCGATTCGCATCATTGCACTCATGCAATTTTTAAAACTATCAAATTCAAATTCTGTATGCAAGGCTGCTTCATGATAATCCCAATCAGGGAAATTTTTCAATCTTTTTTCAATTTCTAAATCCGTAAGTAATTTCATGGTTATTGTGTGTTTAAATCAAAAGTACAACTTTTTTAAAAGTATTAAATTGTATCACCCACTATTTTCTCGAATAGAACAACCGTTTCTATGTGAGATGTGTGTGGAAACTGATCCACTAGACTAATTTTTTTTATTTCGTATCCATGATTTCTCATTTCTTCAGTATCTCTGGCTTGTGTTGCAGGGTTACAAGACACATAGACAATCCTGTCTGCATTAATATTAATTATTTTTAATAGCGTTTTAGGCGCTATCCCAGCCCGAGCGGGGTCCAATATAATGGTGCGTATTTTGTTTTTGTACTCTGGGTGCTCCGCTAAAAATTTTCCAACATCAGCCGTATAAAATTGTAAGCCCTCTATGTTATTTCTCTCCGCATTTTTAATCGCATCTTCAATTGCAGAGGCCACTATATCCACTCCAATTATTTTTGCATTGGTACTTCTAGAGGCTAAAATTTGTCCAATAGTACCTGTGCCACAAAATAAATCCATGACCACCGTATTGTCTATAGCTTCTTTGTTTTCCAGCGCATAATCGATCACTTTAGTATATAGTTTTTCTGCAGATTTGGGATTGGTTTGAAAAAAGCTTTTCATGCTAATCTCAAAATTTAACCCCAGTAATTCTTCTACTATTTTATCGTCTCCAGCAATGAGTTGACTGCTTCCAGTAGTGGCAAGAGTTCTATCGCCTGTTTCGTCATTAATAGAATGTATTAACCCAGCAAATCGGTCTTTAAATAGGTCTTGCAAAAGTTCAGAAAAAGCAGCTAAATCAAACTTAGGAAGGTCATAGGAGGTTGTGACCAAATTAAATAAAAGGTGGTTTGTTTTGTAAGATTTCCTCACCACAAAAAACCGGAAAAAGCCTTCTTTTTTTGGGCCATGCCAAGGGGCTAAACCAGTGGCTTCACAATACTTTCTTATACGGCTAATGTTGTCTTCTACTAAGGTATCAAATAAACCTGAATCTTTTTCTAAGTTGTCACCCATCCACCAAACACCACGTCTTTTAAAACCTAAAGTAAAAATATCAATATCAGTCTTATTGACCCGGTCGTATCCAATAGCAGAAAATCCATATTCCATTTTATTTCTATAATGAAACACATTTGGTGAGCTAATGAGTTCATCAAATAAGTCCTCAATATTTGAAACTTTTCCAATGCGTTTAAATAATGATAAAGTACTTTCTTTCTTGTATTTGTGCTGTAATTCTATTGGCAACTGAATGTAAGGGGCCCCAGGGATGTCTTGAAACGGAACTTCAACTTCATCTACTGAGTTTTCTAAAACTTCAATTAGGCTGCATTCTGCATAGTTCTTACTCGATTTTTTGACTTGAGCTTTCACCGTTTGACCAGGAATTGTGTTAGGGATAAATACTACAAATTCCCCTTCTTCAGATCGAATTCTAGCAATCCCTTTCCCTCCAAAAGCATAGCCTTCAATTTTTAACTCTAATATCTGACCTCTTTTTACAAATTTATTGCGTTCTCTTCTTGGCATTTGATTCTATCCTAATAGTTGTTTGCAATATTAATAAAAGATATGAACGTATCCGAAGAATACTTATGAAATTGAGTTGTTTGTTGTAAATTATATTTCTTAAATTTGTAGCTGTTAGGGATGATTTCTTTCCCACGCTGAATTTTCGGACTCTTCGAAAGGATAAAGGTAGATAAGGAATGGTTATTTTATAAATTCTTAAATTATTAAAAATGGCTGTTTTAAACAATATTACACCGCAAGAAGCGATCAATCTAGAGGACCAATATGGGGCTCACAATTACCATCCATTACCCGTGGTTCTTTCAAAAGGAGAGGGCGTTTTTGTATGGGATGTTGAAGGAAATCGATACTATGATTTTTTATCAGCATATTCATCCGTCAATCAGGGGCATTGTCACCCTAGTATTGTAAACGCGATGATTCAGCAAGCTCAAACGCTAACGTTGACCTCCCGTGCTTTTCACAATGATCAATTAGGTCCTTACGAAGAATTTGTTACCAAGTATTTTGGATTTGACAAGGTTTTACCAATGAATACAGGGGCTGAAGCGGTTGAAACTGCTCTTAAAATTTCTCGTAAATGGGCTTATGAAGTGAAGGGGATACCTGAAAATGAAGCACAAATTGTTGTGTGTGAAAATAATTTTCACGGACGAACAACCACGATAATCTCATTTTCAAATGATCCTGTTGCTCGCGATAATTTTGGTCCTTTTACAACTGGATTTATTAAAATTCCGTATGATAATATAGACGCTTTAGAAGCAACTCTTAAAAATAATCCAACTATTGCTGGTTTTTTAGTGGAACCTATCCAAGGGGAAGCAGGCGTATATGTACCTTCAGAGGGCTATTTAGCCAAAGCGAAAGCATTGTGTGAAGCTCATAATGTGTTGTTTATTGCAGATGAAGTTCAAACAGGTATCGCGCGAACAGGACGCCTATTGGCAACCTGTGGGAACTGCAGTTGTGAGAATAAAGATTGTTCTGGAACCCCAGAAGTTAAGCCAGATATTTTAATACTAGGTAAAGCACTAAGTGGAGGCGTATATCCTGTGTCGGCTGTTTTGGCCAATGATGCTATTATGAACGTGATTACCCCTGGCTCACATGGCAGTACTTTTGGAGGAAATCCAATTGCTGCAGCTGTCGCAATGGCCGCTTTAAAAGTAGTCAAAAACGAAGATCTAACAGAAAATGCTTACCGTTTAGGTAATTTGTTTAGAGCTTGTTTAAAAACGTATATTGAAACCAGTACTATTGTAAAATCGGTGCGTGGTAAGGGACTTCTTAATGCGATTATTATTAATGACCATGAAGAGAGTGATACCGCTTGGAATATTTGCTTAAAACTTAGAGATAATGGATTGCTAGCAAAGCCAACACATGGTAATATCATTCGTTTTGCACCGCCACTAGTAATGACCGAAACGCAGCTTTTGGAATGTGTAAATATTATTACAAAAACATTGAAAGTTTTTGAGAAAAATTAATATTTATTTGATTTTTTTATGAATTTATCAAACCACTCTTATTTGAGTGGTTTTTCTTTTTTATTTATAAATAGATTCACCTCAAACAAAATGATCGTATTATTTTAGCTTATTTTTACATTTAATTAATCCTTGCTCATGCGTTATTTTTTAAGCTTTTTCATTCTTGTTTCTTCTTTATTTGTTTCTGCCCAATCAGTCCAAGATGATTTTGAAGGCAATGGTACAATTACCTCATGGATTGGAGATGATTGTGGTATTGATGTAAATTTTACAAATCCTCATCAAGAATCAATCAATACGTCTAATACTGTTTTAAAGTATGGAGATTCTGGGGGTCAATATGCAAATGTTAGATTTGATGTGAGTCCTCACTTTAATCTTTCACAAACAAATACCTTTAGCTTTAAAATATATGTTCCTTCATCTAGGCTTACAGGGAGTCAAGAAAATAAAGTGTCGTTAAAACTTCAAAATAATTCACTTGAATCTCCATGGGTTACACAATGTGAAATCCTCAAGCCACTAGTTTTAAATCAATGGCAAGAAGTGTTTTTTAATTTTGAAACGGATTTTTATCTAAATTTCAATTCTGAATCAGGAGCTCCAATAAACAGAGCTGACCTAAATAGAGTTGTTATTCAAGTAAATGGCGAAGATAATAACGACCACGTAGTTGCTTATATTGATGATATTGTTCATATAAATACAGCAAACTCCGATCCCGTGTATGATAATTTAGTTTGGTCTGATGAATTTGATGGAACTGGCGCGATTAGTAATTCAAATTGGTTCCACCAAACACAGCTTATTGATGGAAATAGCTGGGCAAATGGCGAACTTCAACATTATACAAATCGCCAAGCAAATTCTTATGTTAGTAATGGGACTTTAAAAATCAAGTCCAAATTGGAAACATATACAAATCAGGGAGTCACTAAAAATTATACTTCTGCTCGATTAAATTCAAAATTTGCTTTTAGATACGGAAGGGTAGAAGTAAGAGCCAAACTTCCTTCAGTAGCAGGAAGTTGGCCTGCGATATGGATGTTGGGAAAAAACATTAATGAAAATGGTGCTTACTGGGATAACTTAGGCTATGGTACTACTGCATGGCCTTCCTGTGGTGAAATAGATATTATGGAGCCTAACATTCAGAAAAACCAAATTCTAGCAACCTGGCATTGGAACAATGGAAGTGGTCACCAGTACAATGGAAATCATATAAACACTACAAACGCAGACACTTCTCAAAATTTTCATGATTATGTTCTCGTTTGGACACCAGATTCAATGAAAATTTATATGGATTCAAACTTGGTGAATCAAATGAATGTAGTGACACCTTTTGATACTGATTTTTTTATTCTATTAAATGTAGCAATGGGTGGAGATTTAGGCGGAACGATCGCTTCTAACTTTAATGAAGATATACTGGAAATTGATTATGTTAGGGTCTATCAAGAAAGTCCTCTTGGGATTGCAAATTTAGAAAGTAATTTCAAAATCAGTTCATATCCTAATCCAGTTTCTAACCTTCTAAATATAAAAATTAGTAATGTTCAAAACCAGACGGTTTCCTTAAGCTTATATGATTTAACAGGTCGTTTGATTTCAAATACTGTTTCTAGTATTCGAGATCAAAAGATCTCTTACAATACGTCCTCTTTAGTTACGGGAGTTTATTTTGTGAGTGTTAAACTTACTAATGGCAGACAAGCAACCATTAAGTTCATAAAATAAACAGTCCTTAATTTAAAAAAAACCACTCAAATAGGAGTGGTTTTTTAATACTGTAATTAAAAATATTTATTCTTGAGCAGCTATATGTGCCTCAATTTGAGTTTGCATTCCTGTGACATCCATCCAATCAGAGAACATAACTACTTTTCCATCTTCATTAAATGAGACCACTGCATACCATTTGTTATTAATAGTGGCACCAGAAGCCGTATGCGTTGCGGTCCATGTGCCATAAATACGAACTCCATCAGGTTTTGAAGTTTGTTCTCCTAGCTCTGAATAAAATGAGCCGCCCCAATACGCGCTGTCACTATCTATTCCACCATCTCCGGCTAAAAAAGTAAGGTTGTCAAATTCAGCCATATACCTTTTTGCTGCTTTCATTATGTCTTCTTTTCCAAGAATCTTATTGTCGTTCCAAATTGGTGGACTCCATTTTACAGAGTCAGCAAAGTAAGAAGAAAAAAGATCTATATTTTCTGTAGCGAACCCCTTGACATGATGATCTTCAAAAGCTTTTATATTTCGTGCAAACGTAGCTTTATCAGCTTCTGATGGACCAGAAGAGTCTGTATTTGTGTTTTGACAAGCTGTAAAAGTTAAAATAGTTGTCATCATTAAAATTACTTTTTTCATATCTAATTGGTTTTTGATTTATAATGTTCAATATAAGATAATTTATTATTAATTTCAAAACACAACTTAAATTAAAGTGCTGGCTTTAGAGTTTATAAACAAAAAAAAACCCTCTAGATTATAGAGGGTTTTAGATAATTTATGATTGAGATGCTATCTAAAGCAAATATTCTGTACTAATAAAGTTTGATTTTTTAGATTCTAAAAGGTCCTTCAAAATAGAATTATTTGCATTGTTCTCTTTAGTGGCTACAAAAGTTCTGATTGAGAACGATCGTAAGGCATCTCGGACACTTAACGTACTAAATGCAGAATCCTTTCTGCCTGTAAAAGGAAAAACATCAGGTCCACGTTGACAAGAGCTATTTAAATTAACTCTACATACTAGGTTTACTAATACATCAATTAAAGGCGCTAAGGTTTTAACATTTTCTCCAAAAACGCTCACTTGTTGTCCATAATTAGATTCTGCCATATCATCCAATACCTGTTGTACATCTGTAAACGTAATTATAGGAATGACAGGTCCAAATTGTTCTTCAACATAAAGGTCCATTGTTTTGTTTATGTTAGACATGACCGCTGGATAAATATAATTTTCAGTAATCTGCCCTCCTTTAGGATTTAATATTTTTGCTCCTTTAGACTGAGCGTCTTCAATTAGTCCTTTTATATATGCTGGTTTGTTTGGTTCTGGAAGCGGGGTCAGTTTTACGCCTGCTTCCCAAGGGTTTCCAAATTTTAATGCATCTACTTTTTCACAAAAACGCTTGTTAAACTCTTCTGAGATACTTTCGTGAACATATAGTATTTTTAATGCTGTACAGCGTTGACCGTTAAAGGATAGGGTTCCAGCAATACACTCATCTATGGCCAGGTCTAACTCTGCATCTGGAAGTACAATTCCAGGGTTTTTAGCTTCTAATCCTAACACAGAACGAAGACGGTTACTTTTTGGGTGGCTATTTTGTAGCGCATTTGCTGAGCTGCTATGACCAATTAAAGCCAACACGTCTATTTTACCTGTTTCCATGATGGGTGTAGCAAGTACACGCCCACGCCCATACAATACATTTACAACCCCTTTAGGAAAGCTATTTTGAAACGCTTCTAAAAGTGGAGATAAAAGTAAAACTCCAAGTTTAGCCGGCTTAAACACTGTGGTGTTTCCCATAATTAGTGCAGGAATTAACAGCGAAAATGTTTCATTTAAAGGGTAGTTATAAGGGCCTAAGCACAACACAACCCCAATAGGGCCTCTTCTGATGTGCGCATGCACACCGGAATGTTTTTGGAATTTAGCAGAATTTCGATCTAGTTGTTTGTAATCATCGATTGTGTCATAAATATAGTCAACAGTCCTATCAAATTCTTTTTCTGAATCAGCTAGGTTTTTACCAATTTCCCACATAAGATATTTTACAACCGTAGCACGTTTGGTTTTCATTTGCTCGGCAAATTTTTCCATGCAAGAAATCCGATCCGCTACTTTCATTGTTGGCCATAAGCCTTGTCCATTGTTATATGCGTTTGATGCTGCATCTAAGGCTTCAAGAGCTTGGTCTTTTGTGAGCTCAGGAACGCTTCCAAGTAAAGTGGGCTTGTAATTCTCGGTCGAAGAAATAGTTGAGTATACATCAGTCATTTTTCCTGTCCATTCTTTTAACTCTCCATTGACTAGGTAGTTTGTTTGCTTTATTAAATCATTTATTTGATAAGCGTCAGGAGCTTTTTTGAAAGTCATATAATCATTTGTTAGTTAGTGTATAGCAAAATTAATTAATTATTAAACGTTCTAGTGCTAACGAAACGTTAATCTTATTTCGTAGCTTTTAAACTAACCAATAAAAATTTAAACGAATGAACCCTTGCTATCAAGGGGGTCGTTAGTGCTGTTTAAGAAGTTTTCTCAAGTTCTTTCATAGCTTCTTGAAATTGTTGAAATACATCTTCATAGCCTCCAGAAAAATAAATATATAGAGTGTAAACTAGGTACACTACATTTATAATTAAAATGATTAATGCAATTGTTTTAGCTGTATTCATAGCCTTAAAATTCCCTTCGTAGTCATCCGGATTTTGGGTGGCATCTTTTAGTTTGTTATGAGCAATAAGAAATGCAGGTCCAGAGAGAAGAAATCCCAGACCTCCAAAACAACAGCATAATAATCCGATAATACTTAATACGTAAGTAAGCGTAGTGTTTAATTGTTTTTTCATTTTAGTTTAGATAAATAGTTGTTTAATAGTGTAGCTAATTATGATGGTTGTTATTGATAGTATAGACAGTATATTAATGCCTTTCTTGTAGTCTTGAAATTTATAAAAGTGCGTCACTATTAGGTAGCAGAACAGAATTATTAGCGGGTAAATTGCAGCATACATATAAAAAGCGTCTAGAAAAGAACCTTTCCATATTAAGAGTAATGCGCGTTGAAACCCACAGCCCATGCATTCATAGCCAAAAAGGGCTTTACTAAGGCAAGGGATCATAAATTCTTCTAACAGCATTGTGTTGCTTTAAAATCAACTTTTCAAAGAACGAAAAAATTTTTCGTAATAAAAAATTGTCTTTATTATTTCCATTAATTCAAAAGCTGTAATTTTGAATTATAAATTATTCAAGATGTCTAATAGGTCTTTTTATTTCGTGTGTTTGGTTTTAGGGGGGTTCTTGGTTCTATTTCAAGAATTTTCAGATATACCGGATGTGTTAATTCAAATAGGCGGCTTGTGTTTATTAATGTTTGCATTATATAATATGACTAAAGGAATAGGGGATCGCCCTCATAATGATTCATTCATAGAAAATGACGAAGAAGAATGAAATTTAAAATTAATGACGCAGTTGCAGTTCTAGATGATGATTTATCGGGAACAATTACTAATATACAAGGTTCTGAAATAACAGTAGCGACCTCTACAGGGTTCGACTTGGTTTTTGATTCTAGTGAATTAGTAAAAATTAAAGAGAATTTAATGGGTGTAGATTCCTTGTTTTCTAACGCCTCCCTTGACTCTGTGTTAACAGATAAAGAGTCAATGAAAAGGCAAAACCCTTCTAAAGTTTCCTCCAAGGACCGTAATCAGCCAACAATGGAGGTCGACTTGCATATCAACCAACTTGTAAGAAACGTACGGGGGATGCAAAATCACGAAATGCTTAATTTACAATTAGAAACCGCGAAGCGGCGTTTGGAGTTTGCAATACAAAAGCGAATCCAACGTATTGTATTTATTCATGGAGTAGGGGAGGGCGTACTAAAAATTGAACTCGAATATTTATTTAAACGCTATGAGGGGATAAAGTTCTACGATGCAAACTATCAAAAATACGGACAAGGGGCTACGGAGGTTTATATCTTTCAGACTAAATAAAATTAATAATCAACAGTGTATTCGTAAAAACCAAGAAAAAGGCTATCTGTAGATAAAATGGAGATATCGATATTTTCTAAGGAGACATTAATTTTAAACGTTCGGCTAAATTTATTTGCGTTTATAGTGTCACTATCATATTGTTCGTTCACTAAATGGTATAAATAGCGGTAAACCATCTCCCCAGTCATTGTATTAAGGACTAAATCATCAAATAAATTACCATTGTTGTTTTCGTCTTCAAATTTAGTTAAGGTTCCATCATTGTCGTCGTCCATGTCTAAGTAGTCAGGAATTGAATCGCCGTCAGTATCTTGCATGTCTGACAAATCTCCATATCCGTTAGGATCCGGATTTTCGTCTTTTGTGGGCACGTTATCTCCGTCATCGTCATAGTCTTTATAATCTGGGATCGAATCGCCGTCTGAATCGCCGTCAAATTCTAAAGCGTTTGGAACGCCGTCATTATCGTCATCTTCAAAAGTGGTTGTGAATATAGCATTTCCACTTGAGGCTTCGTAATTATCAATTACAGAAACGCTAGCATCTGGAATGTCTTGACAGATGTAGTTGTTTGAGTCTGCCGTATAGGTTCTGTAGTTAAACCTTACAGAGTTGCCATTTATTAAGAGTGTTTCAATTTTTCCTGAAATTCCAGGGCCAAATATAGAGTCTGCTTGGGCGTTGTTAGGGAGTAAAAGAGTCAGGGACTCAAAAGGATCATTTTTTGTATCGTACAAAATATAGTTTGAAGTGGTGGTATCTCCACAACGTGTTAGGGTTTTATCAAAATCTAACTCAACAGAAATTACATCACCATCATTACAAGAAATAAAGACAAAACAACTAAAAATTAAGACTAAAAAAATTCGCATGCTAAATATATATTTATTGCAAAAGTAACCGATTTGTTAAATAATTCGAATAATTTTGACTATAATTTTATTTTATTAGTTTTGTAAAAAAGCCAATACTTATGAACCCAATTTACCTTGATAACGCTGCTACAACTCAAATTAGAGATGAAGTTATTACTAAGATGTCAGAAGTCTTAAAATCTAACTATGGAAATGCATCCTCTACTCATGCTTTTGGTCGTTCATCTAAATCTATCATTGAGAGTTGCAGGAAACGAATAGCTGCTCATATAAATGCCTTACCCTCCGAAATAATTTTTACTTCCGGTGGTACTGAAGCTGACAATTTAGCTCTTAGATCTTCTGTGAAAGATTTGAAAGTCACTCATATTATTACTTCAAAAATTGAACATCATGCCGTTCTTCACACAGTTGAACAACTAGTTCTTGATTACGGAATTGAGGTTAGCTATGTCAATATTTCAGAAAATGGATGTATAGACTACACACATTTTGAAACACTTTTAAAATCCACAAAAAAGACCTTAGTTTCATTAATGCATATCAATAACGAAATTGGGACTATTTTAGATATTCAGAAAGTAGCTAATTTATGCCAAGCTCATAACGCTCTTTTTCATAGTGATTCGGTACAATCTATTGGGCACTATCCTATTGATGTACAGCAAATTCCAGTTGATTTTTTAGTGGCCAGTGCTCATAAATTCCACGGCCCCAAAGGGATTGGTTTTGTTTTTATCAGAAAAAACTCAGGACTGAAGTCGCTTATTGTCGGAGGTACCCAAGAGCGTGGTATTCGCGCTGGAACTGAAAGTATTCATGATATTGTTGGACTTGACGAAGCGTTGTCGTTATCCTATGAATTTTTAGAACAAGAAAATTCTTATGTCAAAAATCTAAAATCATATTTTATTTCTGAGCTAAACACTCATATTCCTGGGGTTAAGTTTAATGGCTCTTGTAGCGATTCTGAAATCAGCACCTATACACTTGTTAATGTGTGCTTACCGGTATCTGCTTCCAACGCGCCCATGTTTTTATTTCAACTTGATTTACAAGGCATTGCATGCTCTAAAGGAAGTGCTTGTCAAAGTGGAAGTGGAAAAGGATCTCATGTTTTGTCGGAAATCCTTAAAGAAGATGATCTGAACAAGCCCTCTATTCGTTTTTCTTTTTGTATATACAATACAAAAAATGAGCTAGATACGGTTGTTGGTATTCTTAAAGGGTTGGTAAAAGAAACAAATTCTTAAAATCGCATTCCTAATCTAAGATTAAAGACTCTAGGGGTTAGGTAATTTGGAATCGAGTACTGTCGCTTAGAATACACATCTCTTACCCATGTATTCGTGATTGAGTTTTGAACATCAAACATGTTAAATATTTCAAGACCTACAGATAATTCTTTGAATCGTTTTTGCCACGCCTTAGCCCCCTTTTTGTTAGAGTCAACAATAACATATGACATCCCAATATCGGCTCGTTTGTAGTCTGGTAAACGATTTTGGTAATCGTAAGGACTGGCATAACTTGGTGAACCACCAGGAACTCCAGTGTTATACACTAGGTTTAAATACATTTTCATCTTTGGCAACTGAGGTACATAATCCTGAAATAGAATTCCAAATTTTAAACGTTGATCGGTTGGTCGGGCAATGTACCCTTGTTTATTTATGTTTTCTTCTGTTTTCAAGTATCCAAAGGAAAACCAAGATTCAGTACCTGGAACAAATTCGCCGTTTAAGCGCACATCAAGTCCATAGGCATAAGCTTCGGCATTATTAGCAGCCGCATAGCGTATCCTTACGTTTTCTACAGTATAGGGATTAACATTGCTTAAATCCTTATAATATGCTTCCGAAATTAGCTTAAAAGGCCGATCCCACATTTTAAAACTATATTCATTGCCGACTACCAAGTGAACCGATTGTTGCGCTTTTACATTACTATTAACGATTCCATCACTATCTCTGAGTTCTCGATAAAAAGGCGGTTGGTAATAAAGACCTCCACTCAAACGAAATAACATCTCTTTATTCCAATCAGGCTTAATTGCAAGTTGTATTCGCGGACTGATTACACTTTGTGAGTTATTTGCAATTCCATTCCCTTTAACAGACCACGCATGGTATCGAACTCCAAGATTCGTATATACTTCATGGTTACCAATCATTGATCGTCGATTCCACTGCCCGTAGGCTTGGATGCGGTTTAGCTGTGTGCTATTGGTGGCTCGGATGTTCTTAAAAGGTACGATAGGGCCTTGGTCGGCCGTGTAGGGCTGATCATTAAATTGATCTAAGTTTGGTGGGTTTATTGAAAACCCCGCCGAGTCAATAACTTCCCATTCTACAATTCGGTCTCTAATATCCTCATTTGTGTATTTAATAGACCATTCAAAGTTATTGTCTTCAGCTTTTAAGTAGCCTTTATGCTCGATATTTGTAATTAAGGCATCTAAATCATTTCGTGCATGGTTGAGTTGTGAACCAATTCCTTCTGAAAACTCTACCTCACCAAGGCTTTCATCTCCTATACTACTGTTAACTTCTCCAAGACGGTATTGAGCAAGAATATCAAAATATTCTTGCTCAGTGGTGTGAAAGGAAGATGCAATAAGTTTTAAAGTTAAATTGTCATTTACAAAATAACTCCCTTTAAATGCCCCAAAATAGGTTTGATATTTATCATTTTCTTGTCCCTCATAAAACACTAGTAATGCCATCGGATTATCTAAAGTACCAAAGTTAGTTTGACGTGTTGTAGGCTCATATTGGTAGTCGTTGATTGCTAAATTTCCTAAAAAGCTTAAATGAAACTTATCCGAAAAGCGATATGTTAAATACGTTTGAGCATCTGCAAAGGTTGGATTAAAATTGGTTTCAGTTTCTTTTGATTTTACAAGAAGGCTGTTATCTCTGTAACGTAGCCCAGTGATTGCTGAGAATTTAGAGTTTTTGGAGACTGTTTCTGTGGTGATACTTCCCCCTAACAGGTTAACGTCCGCACGTACTCCAAAACCAATAGGGGTTCTATAGGTAATGTCTAAAACAGAAGATAATTTGTCCCCATATTTCGCTTGAAAACCACCTGCTGAAAAGTCTAAATTTTGTACCATATCCGTATTCACAAAACTTAGTCCTTCTTGTTGTCCAGACCGCACTAAAAATGGACGATAGACTTCTATTTCATTTACATAAACTAGATTTTCGTCAAAATTCCCACCCCTAACAGAATATTGCGTGCTTAGTTCGTTTGTAATATTTACACCAGGAAGTGTTTTTAGTAAATTTTCAACCCCAGGTTGCGCTCCTTTAATGGTTCTAATTATTTGAGGAGATATAGTAGTTATTCCTTCAAGTTCTTTTCGTTTGGACCCAGTAATGACTACTGTTTCTATTTGTTCATAATTATCTTTTAAAATGGGATTGAATTCTAGCTCTTCTCCATTTTTTAAATTGAAAGTAGCCTTAACAAATTTATAATTCAGATGAGAAATCCTAATTTCAACATCTCTTTTAGCAGAAATTTTAAGGAGATAAAATCCGTTTATATTTGTGGTTGTGCCATTTGCACCAGAACTAATATTAGCTCCTTGTATTGGCTGGTTTTGCTCGTTGAGTATAATCCCTTTGAGGGTGGCTGTTTGTCCAATAGCGAGTATTGGTATTACCATAATGAGTAGTAAAAACGAATACGAAAATTTTGATTTCAAATTTCTAAGTTATTTTCTGTAAAAGATTGTTTCAAATGTAGAACTATTTCCAACATTATCCGTCACAATGATTTTTAAATTATTTTCTGTTTCTGTTGTTTTATGATCATCAAAATTATAGGTAAGTAACTGTGTTTTAGTGTCGTATTCCATTAGGATCCATTGTCCATTAATGGTGGCTCTGTAATTTTTAATTCCTGAGATTTTATCACTGATTTTTACCTTTAAAAAGGGATGATTACTAATCCAACTTTTATTTTTAAAATTTATTGCTTTAATCTCAGGGTTTTTATTGTCAGTTCCCAAAGTGTAACTCCCTAAGTATTTAGTACGAGTTGTAAGACTATTACCGCGTTTTTTTGTAGGGGCGTAGTACAGCTTGTTTCCGTAGCGTGATACACTACCAATAAACAAATATTTTTTATCATTTTCTTTGTATCGGCTGACATCAAAATTAATAGTCATTGACTTTTGTAATGGAATTATTGCGGTATGAAGCTTTAGTGTATCATTGGATACTTCAAACTGTATGTCAACATCTTCATAAAACGTATTTTTTAGTATATGTACGCTTATATGATCTTTTTCTAGTCGTATTTCTTCGGACGCACTTATGTGTTGAAGGTGTGTATTATTTTGTTTTGGATGAGCTGATTTTTTATAAACTCCTTTAATAGGTATATTTAACTCTGATTTATTGCCTTTGAAGTCACTCACAATTACTTTGTATATGGCACTTGTGTCATTTTCTATTTTTAGTGCACCATTGTTAGTATATGCTTTGAGCATTGATAAAGGATTATTTTTTTCAATGAAAAGCTTTTGAATTCTTTTTTTATTTTCATAGAAGAATTCAAAATCGATATAGCGGTTAAGGTGCTTCGTTTCATCAAATGAAAATCGCTTAAAATCAACTTCTATACTACTACCTCCATTATAGGACGTTTCAATCCTATTCACCCCATTTTTGTTAGAAGCTAAGTCTTGTCTATCCGTACTGATAATTCCAAACCCAACCTCTCCATAAGCGGTTATAGGCTCTGATGTGTAAGTACCATCTTGGTTTTTTAAAACTCTAATTTTTACTCTTTTTTTGCTTTCACCTCTAATATGACTGTCTTCGGAAAGCGGGTATCCAAACAAACCGTAGATGACAGGCGGCGTCGTATCTTTAATGTCAAAGCCAAATATTAGGGGGTTTATAGGTCGCTCTTGATGATCTCTGATTTCAAAATGCAAATGAGGGCCTCCGGAGCCTCCGGTGTTTCCCGTAATGGCAATGAATTGCTTATCTAAGACTTTAAGGGTCCCTGCCTTGGGAAATAGTTCTAGCTCAAATGCTTCCTTTTCATACTGTTGTTTTTTGACATAGGCTTCAATAGTAGGTGAGAATTTTTGTAGGTGTGCATAGACGGTCGTGTAGCCGTTTGGATGTTTGATATATAAAGCTTTTCCGTAGCCATTTCGGGATATTTTTATGCGGCTCACGTATCCTTGAGCTGAGGCATACGTTTTAAGCCCTTCTTTTCCTTGTGTTTTTATATCTAAACCAGAATGAAAATGATTAGTTCTTAGTTCTGCAAAGGAACCGGATAAAATTAAATTAATATCTAGAGGGTTAGAAAAGTAATCTTGGGGATATGGTGTTTGACCATAACAAAAAGAAATAAAAAAAAGGAGATTAAAAAAAGTGGTTTTCATAAAATCAGATAGAGTTGCTAATTTATACAATTGTCCCTTAATAGAAAAACAAATAGGTGCATCTATACAATGAGTTGCAAATAAAATTAAATTTAAGCTAAAACAATTGCGTTATTAATTTTGGAATGTTAAATTTGTGAAATAGGTATTGAAAATGTAAATGAGTAAAATAGAGCCAATTGTTAATTCTTTAGAAGAAAAAGTGCAAAAAGTTTTGTGCGAACTAGCTGAGTTAAAAAATGACAATTCAACTTTAAGACAGGAATTACTTGATGCAAGTGCTACGAATTCCAAGCTATTGCTCACACTACAAGAAAAAGAGAGTGATTACGACACACTCAAATTTGCAAATTCAATCCTTGGCAGTGACGAAAGTAAAAGAGAGACTAAACTTAAAATAAACACTCTAATCAAAGAGATTGACGATTGTATATCTAAATTATCTGATTAGAATAAAAGTAGATGAGTGAACGCTTAAAAATAAAGTTATCCATAGCCAATAGAGTATACCCATTGACTATCACTCCTGATCAAGAAGAAGGGCTTCGTTTAGCTGCCCAAAAAATTGATTCAACTATTAAGCAATTTGAGAAAAGTTACTCTGTTCAAGATAAGCAAGATGTGTTAGCCATGTGCGCTCTACAATTTGCAACTCAAAATGAACAAAAAACAATAGATAATACAAGTTTAAATGAAGACTTAGAAACCCGTCTAATTGCAGTAGACAAATTACTAGATTCACATTTAAACAACAACGTTCTTTAAATAAAATAAGGTTACTGCCTATATTGATCACTTTTTTGATAAACTCAACGAAAATTCTTTAAAAAAGAGTGCGTTTAAGTTGTAAAAGCATGCTGTCTTGTTACAGATCCTTGATCAGCTTTTCAACTCTAAATCTTGTATTTATGGAGTTTATACAAAACCAGATTAATGTAGGCTTTTTTTTTAAATTTAATAATTACATATGGAAACTAACATTATACTCATTCCCGCTATAGCTGCTGTTTTAGGACTTGTCTTAGGATTGGTAGTCTCTAAAGTGCGCGAAAAAAATAACGCATCTCAAGTGACTAAAAATGCCAAAAGAGATGCTAATTCTATTATTTCAAAGGCGAAATCTGAAGGAGAGGCTACAAAAAAAGACAAAATATTTCAAGCCAAAGAGCGGTTTTTAGAACTTAGGACCGAACACGAGCAAGTTATTCAGTCCAGAGAAAAGAAAATAAGTGAAGCTGAAAAGCGGACTCGAGATAAAGAATCGCAGATCTCATCTGAACTTTCAAAAAACAAAAAACTATCTACAGATCTTGAGTCAAAAATTAAAGATTATGACCACCGCGCAGACTTGTTAAGCAAGCGAAAAGAAGAAGTTGAAAAGGCACATAAAAGTCAAATCCAACAACTTGAAGTGATTTCTGGCTTATCTGCAGATGATGCGAAGCATCAACTGGTAGAGTCTTTAAAGTCTGAAGCTAAAGACGATGCCATGGTGTACATTCAAGATACGATGGAAGAGGCCAAATTAACGGCTGAACAAGACGCTAAAAAAATCATAATTAATACCATTCAACGCATTGGAACCGAAGAAGCAGTGGATAACTGTGTGTCTGTATTTAATATAGAATCTGACGATGTAAAAGGGCGAATTATTGGTCGTGAAGGACGAAATATTAGAGCCATTGAGGCCGCTACTGGGGTTGAGATTATTGTTGACGACACACCAGAGGCTATCATACTGTCTTGTTTTGATTCAGTTCGAAGAGAAGTGGCGCGTTTATCGTTACATAAATTAGTGACTGATGGGCGTATTCATCCAGCCCGTATTGAGGAAATTGTTAAGAAAACTCAAAAACAAATAGAACAAGAAATTATTGAAGTTGGTAAACGAACTGTGATCGATTTAGGAATTCACGGCTTACACCCTGAATTAATTAAAACAGTAGGGCGTATGAAGTACCGATCGTCTTATGGTCAAAATTTATTACAACACTCTAGAGAAGTTGCTAAACTTTGTGGGGTGATGGCTGCAGAACTAGGCATCAACCCTAAGCTAGCCAAACGTGCAGGACTCCTTCATGATATTGGAAAAGTTCCGGATGCGGAAGCAGACATGGAAACCCCACACGCGATTTTAGGAATGCAATGGGCTGAGAAATACGGAGAAAATGCAGAAGTGTGTAATGCGATTGGAGCCCACCATGATGAAATTGAAATGAAGTCATTGATGTCTCCTATTGTACAAGTATGTGATGCTATTTCAGGGGCACGACCTGGTGCAAGACGACAGGTTTTAGATTCTTATATCCAACGTTTAAAAGATTTAGAAGATATCGCTCTTGGTTTTGGAGGCGTTCAAAAAGCCTACGCAATTCAAGCAGGTCGTGAACTTCGGGTCATTGTTGAAAGTGAAAAAGTAACAGATGATAAAGCAGGAAGTTTATCTTTTGAAATTTCTCAGAAAATTCAAACAGACATGACCTACCCTGGACAAGTAAAAGTGACGGTTATCCGTGAAACACGTGCCGTTAATATTGCTAAATAGAATAACAGGTTTATAGTTATTAAAAAGCAGCCTTTGGGTTGCTTTTTAAGGCTCTAGAATGAAATTTTAGCATGGCGTATTCAGGTTAACTTTTATAAAGCCTTCTTCAAAAAATAAATCAGAGATTTTTAGAGCTGTTAATTTACTGACTCTAAGCCCACAGCTGTATAAGGTTTCTAAAATAGCCCGGTTGCGTTTCCTTTCAAGTTTTGCTCACATAAATACGAGCGATCGCTTGGTCTATCTCGTTATTAGCTAATTACTTGTTATATTAAATTAACCACCGTTAAATTTATTATATTTGCACACTAATTAACTAACTTTTATTTTTTTGAAAAATTCGACATTACTATTTATTTCAATGCTATTTTCTTCATTCATGTTTGCTCAAGATGAACCTTGCGGTACAATTTCGACGCCTGAATCAGAAGCCCATTTTAATCGCATGAAAAATCAAATAGAACAATTGGAAAATGAATTTATGAGTAGAACTGCTATGCAAAGAAACTCTACAGCATTGACTTCTGTTCCAATTAAAGCCCATATAATTCGACAAACTGATGGGAGCGAAGGCTTCTCTGTAACGGATTTAGCTGATGCACTCGAAATCGTCAATACATTTTATGCCAATGCTAATCTTAATTTTTTTCTGTGTGAAGCTATCAATTATATAGACGATACCGCATTGTATGATTTCCAAACGGATTCTCAAGATGATATGTCAACTGATTATGGAGTAGATGACGTTCTCAATATTTATTTTACGAATAGCGTAACTAGATCTACTACAGGTTCCTCGGTATGTGGCTATGCATACCTGCCTCCAGGGCCTGAACTCATTTTAATGAAAAACAGTTGCGCGATGAACGGGTCTACGCTAGCGCATGAAATTGGACATTTTTTTGGATTGAATCACACTCATGGTCCAAGCAACACAGAGTTAACCGAAGAACTTGTAGATGGGTCTAATTGTAATGTTACTGGAGACAATATTTGTGATACCAATGCCGATCCACAACTTTCCAATAGTGTGGTAGATTCTTCCTGTGATTATACTGGAAATTTATCGGATGCAAATAATGAAGTTTTTGTACCCAATCCTCTAAATGTCATGTCCTACTCTAGGAAGATTTGTAGAACTGTATTTTCTGATCAACAATATGCTAGAATGAATGCCATTTATCAAATATTTAGAAACAACCTAAACTGTCCAACCTTTACAGCCGACTTTGTAGCGGATAACACAACAATTTGTGATGACACTGCAACAGTAACGTTTACGGACACTAGTGTTGGAGCTACCTCTTGGTCATGGGATGTGGATGGTGATGATGTTATAGATTATACAACTCAAAATGTTACACATACCTACTCTGCTGCAGGAAATTATGATGTTACCCTATCTATTTCAAATAATTTAGAGACTATAACTAAAGTAAAAACAGAGTATATACAGATTGGTTTTGAGATTGAAGCCACCCAAATTCGATTGGAAATTAAATTTGATAATTATGCTGAAGAAACGTCTTGGATGTTTCAAAATTCAGAAGGATCAATTTTATATTCAGGAGGCGATTATGGTGAAAACGACAACGGTACAACACTAGACCAAACTTTTGATTTTGCTCCTGGTCTATGTTACCTATTTACAATTAGTGATATTTACGGAGATGGGATGTGTTGTGATCAAGGTCAGGGTAGTTATGAGTTAATACCAATCGTTAATGGTACTGTTGGTAACACTTTTTACTCTGGCGGTGAGTTTGCTGCCAGCGCGTCTAAACAATTTAATATCGCAGGAGTTTTAAGTTTAAATGGGTTTAATACATCATCAATTACGTTATACCCAAATCCAACACGTTCAAAAATTACAATTGCGTCTCCGATGAATTCCTTACCCGATGCGTTTACTATATACACTACCTTAGGCCAAAAAATTCTGAGTAAGACAATTAATTCTGAAACTGATTTAGAAATTGATCTGCAAGATTTTGATACAGGGATGTATTTTATAAAACTCACAAAAGACTCTATGAGTGTAACCAAAACGATTATTATAAATTAATTTTATATTATAATATTCTGATATTGATAAAAGTAGCTTTCGAGCTGCTTTTTTAGGCTCTAGGATGAAATTTTAGCATGGCGTCTTTAAGATGGCTTTTATCAACGTGCATATAAATTTCGGTAGTTGTAATGCTTTCATGGCCTAGCATCATCTGAATGGCTCTTAAATCAGCTCCATTTTCAAGAAGATGCGTCGCAAATGAATGTCTAAAAGTGTGAGGCGAAATCTTTTTTTGAATCTCTGCTTTTTCTCCCAAGGTTTTTACGATTGTAAAAATCATAGCTCTTGAAAGTTGTTTTCCACGACGGTTTAAAAATAAGGTGTCATTAAAAGCCGCTTCAATTTTCATTGAAATTCGAACCTGATCTTTGTATAGGTTTATATATTTTTGCGTCAAAGGCCCAATGGGAACAAAACGTTGTTTGTCTCCTTTCCCCGTTACTTTTATAAACCCTTCCTCAAAAAATAAATCAGAGATTTTTAGAGCTGTTAATTCACTGACTCTAAGCCCACAGCTGTATAAGGTTTCAATGATAGCGCGGTTGCGTTCGCCATTAGACTCACTAAGGTCTATAGCTCTCACAATAAGGTCAATCTCACCAACTGAAAGTGTGTCTGGTAATTTACGCCCTATTTTAGGGGCTTCTATGCGTTCTAAGGGGTTTGATTTTAGATAATTCTCAAAAATTAAATAATCAAAAAAACTACGCAAACCAGAAATTAATCTTGATTGGGTTCTTGGGTTCATCTCTTTCGCTATTTCATAAATGAACTCTTGAATCTGTAGGCTGGTTATTTGAAGGGGTCCTAAGGCCATCTTATGTCTCTCTAGGTACATTATAAGTTTCTGTACATCAAGGGTGTAGTTTTGTACGGTATGTTTGGACATCCCTCGCTCAATCTTTAGATATAAAGAAAAATCATTTAGAGCTTCCTTCCATTTCATCCTCGTTATGTTTACTTAAAAAGTGAAGTTACAAATATAATAAGGATCCATTTTAATGCTGCTTTTATTTTTTTTAAAATATTTAATAAAAGTATTTGAAAGACCCAAAAACCTATTATATTTGCACCGCGATGGAGAGCTGGCAGAGTGGTCGAATGCGGCAGTCTTGAAAACTGTTGAGGGTCACACCTCCAGGGGTTCGAATCCCTTGCTCTCCGCTTTAGAAAACCCATAACATATGTTATGGGTTTTTTGTTTCATTTTTTTTAGTATAATAAACTTTAGGATAGAGTCAATCTCCAAAATTGACCAGTTTTTTAAAAGTGCTTTTATATATTTAGGATTCATTGAAATTTAAATTAACAAAAGATTCATTTTTAAGACCAGCAGTCTTTTTTTTCAGCCTTATATTTGCATCATATATTACATCTATGCAAGACCTAAAACAACCCACAATTAAAGATCAGAGAAAACCAAAAGTAACCTTAAAACAAGCCTTTAAAACAATTATTTGGCCCCGACGAAACTTGGTGTTTCTAGGCCTCTTACTTATTGTCATTAGAAGCTTATCTGGGTTTGTACTTCCATTGCAAAGTAAGGTGTTGCTAGATGACGTGGTTCCTAATAATGATTACAGCCTGTTGTATTCTTTAATTTTTATAGTTATTGGCTCTATTGTTGTTCAAGCAGTCACCTCTTTTTTACTGACTAAAGTGTTAAGTATCCAAGCCCAGTATTTAATTAGTGAATTAAGAGCTCAAGTGCAGAAAAAAGTATTGTCATTACCGATTCGTTTTTTCGATAACACCAAATCGGGCGCTTTAGTGTCAAGAATCATGAGTGATGTAGAAGGGGTAAGGAACCTTATTGGCACTGGATTAGTTCAGTTGGTGGGCGGCTCTTTTACAGCCATTCTAACCTTAATTATTTTATTAAAAATGAATGTATGGATGACATTATTTACGTTTATTCCACTGTCTATTTTTGCAGTAATTGCTCTTAAGGCATTCAAATATATACGTCCAATTTTTAGGGCTAGAGGAAAAATTAATGCCGATGTAAAAGGACGATTAACAGAAACCTTGTCGGGGGTTCGAGTGATTAAAGCCTTTAATGCCGAGGCTCAGGAAAGTGAAATTTTTGCTAAAGGGGTAGACGCTATTTTTCAAAATGTTAAAAAGAGTTTAACCGCCACAGCTATAATGACAAGTTCTTCCACCTTTTTAATTGGTTTAGCAACCACAGGAATTATGGGTATTGGAGGTCACTATATGATTCAAGGCGAAATTACGCCTGGAGATTTTCTGCAATTCACATTTCTGTTGGCATTCATGGTGGCTCCGATCGTTCAGATGAGTAATATAGGAAGTCAACTAACAGAAGCTTTGGCAGGATTAGACCGCACGGAAGAGTTAATGAGCATGGAAGCTGAAGAAGACGATACAAACCGTACCATTGAACTGGAAAATTTTAAAGGGGATCTTATATTTAATGACGTGTCATTTGCCTATGAAGAAAACAAAGAAGTTCTCCATAATATAGACTTTAAAGCCCCCTCTGGATCTGTAATTGCACTGGTAGGCAGCTCGGGCTCCGGAAAATCGACCATCGCTGGCTTATCAGCGACCTTTTTAAACCCTCAATCTGGAATCATTACCATAGATGGTAAAGATGTGTCGAAAGTTAAATTACAGAGCTTTAGAAAGCATTTAGGCGTGGTTTTGCAAGATGAGTTTTTGTTTGAAGGCAGCATACGAGAAAATATAACGTTCCCAAGACCCGAAGCTACAGAAGCCCAAGTGCAAGCGGCCGTAAAAGCAGCTTATGTAAATGAATTTACAGATCGTTTTGATGATGGCTTAGAAACATTGATAGGAGAAAGAGGCGTGAAGCTCTCTGGTGGGCAAAGGCAACGTATTGCCATTGCTAGGGCAATTTTAGCCGATCCCAAAATTATTATTTTAGATGAAGCGACTTCAAATTTAGATACAGAAAGCGAAGCTTTAATTCAAAAAAGTTTAGCTGAGTTAACAAAAAATAGAACCACCATAGTAATTGCACACCGTTTGAGTACAATTCGAAAAGCAGATCAGATTTTAGTGATTGAAAATGGGCGTATTGCCGAGCGTGGAAACCATGATGAATTAATAACCAAACAAGGGAGGTACTTTGATTTATTTACCTACCAGGCTAAGATTTAATTTACATTATTTGACGATGAAGCTAAGCGGTAATTTTTGAAGCAAAAAACTTTAAATTTTAAAATTAAAAATTAATGTAAGTATTTTTTTTTCATAGAAGGGCTACCTATTATATATGAATTGATATGGATAAGAAATGTAAATTATTTTTAACATATTGTTTATCGCTTGATTAAACAGTTTACACACTATTGTTGATAAATAATAGCTAGGGGCACAGATAAAATGATTGTAAATTTTGAGTGTAAACATATAATATTTGAAGTTTTTTAATTTGTAAAAGGTATTCAATTTAGTCGATTTTGTGTTTTTGTATCTTTGAGCCTTTTAATGTATTTTATATTTTAATTAGTAAAATTTGCAATTGAAAGCTCTGTATTATTTTATATTTTTGAGAAAAAATATAAATGAACATTATCAAGGCACTAAAATGGCGCTATGCCGCCAAAAAGTTTGATTCATCAAGAGTTATACCCAATGATATTATAGAAGTCATAAAGGAAAGCTTCAATCTAACAGCGAGTTCTTACGGATTACAACCTGTAAAATTGCTTATAGTGAGTAATAAATCTATTCTTCAAGAGTTAGTTCCACTTTCAAGCAACCAAAAACAGGTGGGTCAAGCCTCTCACTTATGTGTGTTTTGCGTAGACACTAATATTGATGAAGCTTACATCCGCAGCTATTTTGAAAACATTAAATCGACACGTAACACACCAGACGCTGTTTTAAGTTCGTTTCGTGACAGTATTATTTCTAGTTTTGGGAAGCAGTCAACAGACGAAATATTTAACTGGGGTGCCAAACAAGCTTATTTAGCGTTAGGAAACATGCTTACCGTTTGTGCGACTCAAGAAATTGATGCCTGCCCAATGGAAGGTTTTGATCCGGTAGCTTATGATGCGTATTTTAAGCTTAAGGAAAAAGGATTGCGTTCGGCGCTTGTCATGCCCATTGGCTATCGTGCAGAAGATGATATGTTTGCAAACATGAAAAAAGTAAGAAAAGACCTTACAGATTCTATTATAGAAATTAAATAAAGCTTATGCCTGGATTTGAGTTATTTGGAGACGCAGAAAAAAAGGAAGTACAAGATGTATTGAACAGCGGTGTATTAATGCGTTATGGATTTGATGGCATGCGCCAAGGGCACTGGAAAGCCAAGGAGCTAGAAGCAGAAATTGAATCTCAATTTGAGGTTCAGCATGCTCAACTCCTTTCTAGCGGTACTGCGGCTGTGAGTCTCGCGCTTGCTTCAGCAGGTATAGGAGCCGGTGATGAAGTGATTATGCCTTGTTTTACTTTTGTGGCTAGTTTTGAAGCCATTATTATGTTAGGCGCCACCCCTGTGGTAGTTGATATTGATGATACTTTGACTTTAGACATTGATGCTGTTCATGCTGCTATAACCCCAAAAACCAAAGCGATTATGCCTGTGCATATGTGTGGCAGTATGGCGAATTTAGAGGCTTTAAAATCAATCTGTAACACACATGATTTAATTCTTATAGAAGATGCTTGCCAAGCTATAGGAGGGACCTATAAAGGTCAAGCCTTAGGTACAATTGGTGACTTGGGCTGTTTTTCATTTGATTTTGTAAAAACAGTGACCTGTGGGGAAGGCGGAGTTATGATTACTAATAATAACGATTACTACACAAATGCCGATCACTACAGCGATCACGGACATGATCATCATGGTACAGATAGAGGGGCAGAAACACATCCGTTTTTAGGGTATAATTTTCGTATTTCCGAACTAAATGCAGCCGTTGGTTTGGCTCAATTTCGTCGTTTAGATGATTTTATAGCCATCCAAAAAAAGCATTATACAATCATTAGAAATGAGTTAGAGAATTTACCTGGGGTAACTTTTAGAACCGTTCCTGATGGAGGCGAAGAAAGTTATGCGTTTTTAAACTTTTTCTTAGATGATTTAGAGACTGCTCGTAAGGTGAGTAGTTCATTCAAAATTAATGGTATTGATGTTTGTTTCCATTATTATGATAATAATTGGCATTACATTCGAAAATGGGAACACTTAATTAACCAAAAGTCATTAGTTCCGCTTAGCAAAGAATTGAAAGATGGGTTGTCTTATCTAGAGCATAAAACTTTTGAGAAGTCTGATCACTATATAGGTCGCAATATATCCTGTTTGATAAAGTTGTCTTGGACAGAACTGGAAGTTATGCAAAGAGCTAAAACGATGGCCTCACTTATCCGAAGTAGTACTTCTTAGTACTTTATATATTCAATAATTTCGAGGCCATATCCTATAATTCCTACACGTTTCGTTTGCTCGCTATTGGATATAAGTCCTAGTTTGTGGATGTCTAAATCATGCAAAATCTGAGCGCCAATTCCAAAGTCTTTTGTATCCATTTTAATACTTGGAGCTTTGACTACAGATCCTTTTTGTTGGGTCTTTCTAACAATGTCTAATCGCTTTAGAAGGTTTGCAGGTTGGGTACTTTGGTTAATGAAAATGATAGCGCCTTTCCCATGTTTATTAATTTGCTTAAACATTTTATCCAACTGATGATCGGCATTGTTTGTCAGCGTTCCTAAAATATCATTATTAACCAATGTAGAGTTAATTCTTGTTGGCACTGTTTCATCAGTACTCCAAGTTCCTTTTGTAAGTGCGATATGCACAGCGTCATTAGTAGTTTGTTGGTAGGCTCTTAAACGAAAATCGCCAAAGCGTGTTTCGATTTGAAAGTCTTGTTTTTTTTGTATTAGAGAGTCGTGTTCCATTCTGTAGGCGACTAGATCTTCAATAGAAATAATTTTGAGGTCAAATTTTTGAGCTACTTTTCTTAATTCAGGCAATCGGGCCATGGAGCCGTCATCATTTAAAATCTCGACTAATATCCCTGCCGGTTGTAAGCCTGCCAGTCGTGCTAAATCTACTGCTGCTTCCGTATGACCTGTACGTCTAAGTACACCTCCATTTTTCGCTTTTAATGGAAAGATATGACCAGGTCTTCCTAAGTCATTTGGATTGGTATCTACTTCCACTAAGGCTTTGATTGTTTTTGATCGGTCTGAAGTAGAAATTCCAGTTGTACAACCATTCCCAATCAAATCGACAGATACTGTAAATTGGGTGTTATGTAATACCGTGTTGTTTTGAACCATCATATTTAATTCCAATTCATCACAACGTGTTTCTGTCAATGGGGCACATATAAGTCCACGTCCATGCAAGGCCATGAAATTGATCATTTCAGGGGTTACTTTTTCAGCCGCAGCAATAAAGTCTCCTTCATTCTCTCTGTTTTCATCATCTACAACTACCACAACTTTCCCTAACCGGATGTCATTTATAGCATCTTCAATACTATTTAATTTTGTAGCGTCTTGCAGATTTTGTTCGGAAATAGACATTTTATTTTTTTTTGTAAAGATATTATAAGTAATTCAATACTTAAGTTATTTTCAATAATTCTTCTTCTATTTTACGTATGAAATAGCTTCTATATAAATAAAATAACGGCAGCCCTAAAATGATTAGAATAAACGATTTTTTAAAGAAATTAATAGAAATTATTTCATAAAATTGAGCTTGATTTAGGATTGACTTATGAAATACAATTAAATAAAATATGAGGTTAACAATTGCGATTCCAACGAATAAACTCCCAAAGCTATCGTAGCCATTATTGTTAAGTACATATCCAATTATCCCCGTTAATAGTGTTATAATATTTAAAACGAGTCCCAATTTAGAATTTTCTTTAAAGTCTATATAAACTCGTAGTGCAGTTTCATAAGTTGGATTTGTTAAATGCCCACTCATTTTTAGTTCAAGTTCACTAACTCCACGTTGATTAAGTGTTTGTAGAGCAGAATTCTTATATTTTAAGCTACACCCTAACTTCCGATATTCCTTAATGATTTCTATTAGTTGAGAGTTCTCAAATTCTTTTAGTTCACTAATCTTTTCTGTAGAAGTTGGAAGGTTTCCACTTAATTCTGTATCGCTTGAAGAAGTTACAAAATTCTTCAAAGGAATTAATATACTATCAAAGTCCATTAGTGCACGGTCTTTAGTCGCTCTATTTGTTAGGTAAATACTAAATGGTAATAAAATCAAAGATGAAAGCCAAGAAGCCAAGACTGGATCCATACTACTATCCTCTGAACTGTTTTTTGCAAAAATACTAATGAAGTGATACGTTAGAAAGATTAAAATAGCAATCACTAAGGGAAGCCCTATGCCACCTTTACGTATCAATGCTCCCAATGGTGCGCCAACAAAAAACAATATAATACAAGACAGGCCTAAGGCAAATTTATCATGTAATGCAACAATATGTTTGTTAATGTTAACCTTGGAGAGTAACATTCTTTTTGTTTTTACTTTTAAATCTTTTGCAGCTATTTTGACAGAATTTTCCGAAAGATTAATTAGCTGAATAGCTTTTTGTGCCTTAAATAATTTTAAAATCTCTAAATCGCTAGATAAGCTATCTTTCTCACTAATTTTATAGTTTCGATTTAAGCTAGGTTGATTACTTCGCTGTAACATTGTTTTTGAAAAATTACTAAATAATAGATCTCTGGATTTTTTAAGTGAATCTAAAGCTGTGTTTAAGTCAATGACATTTAGCATGGTATGCTTAGTGACTTTATCTTGACTCTCAAAGTCAATATCATTAAATTTAGAAAGATCAATGTTAATGTAATACTTTTCAAAGGTGCTTTTTACCTGTGGTTTGTTCTTGGTTCGTTTTGTGTAATCTGCAGGCTGAATTTCATCATAATAGTTGCCATCTATAAGAACGAGTTGTAAGACGTTTGAAGATTCATCACTTATGAATTCTCCGGTATTTGATTTAATAACGGTATAATTTCCAGTCACACCACCCTTTTTTTGGTGAATAATCACATCTTTAAGGTACTGACCATTGTCACCACTCTTTTCTGAAACCTTGATATTTATATCATTTAATTGATTAAACTGACCTTCAGCAATGGCCATCGCTGGTTTCACTTTTGCAATGTTTCTTCGAAGATTAAAGAAATTAAATTCAGCCAGTGGAATCACACTATTTGCAAAGAAAAAACTAAGAACGGCCAATAAAACAATAAATATACTCAGACTCTTCATGGCTCTTTGAAGTGATATTCCTGTTGACTTCATTGCAGCAAATTCATAGTTTTCGGAAAACCCTCCGAACACCATTATAGAGGCTAATAATATTGTAAGGGGTAAAACCAAAACAACAATCCTTGGAGATACATAGACAAGAAACTTAAATATAATTTCAATTTCTAATTCTTTTCCTGCTAACTCAGATATATATACCCACACAGATTGCAGTAAGAAGATCATCATTAGTATTGTGAATACACTAACAAAGGTCTTTAGAAAAGTAGTTAATATGTAGCGGTCTAGTAGTTTCAATTTATACCCTAATCTAATTGATTGATGTAATAGTCACTATGTTTTTTAGCGTCAAATTCAAAAAATGTTTTAGATAGGGGTTGATTTGTTTTGAATGAATTGATAGTTAGTATTGTTTTTGTATCGTTAGTTCCAATTTCAATCAGGTTGTATACATGTTTAGTGTTTGAATCAATTCCAAGTAAAACATATTTGATTTCAGATTCAGAATCTATGGGATTTAATTTAACATATTGGATTTTACGCCCCATTATATTTTGAATAACATCCATTTTGTAACTATATCCATCTTCGTAAAAACTCAGTAATTCACTAGGAGTGATGGTATTTTCGTCTGTTGTGTTATTTGAAGAGATCGTAACTTCTTCATCTTCAGGACTAATTGTTGTGAGGGATTTTCCATCAAATATTCTTGTGATGCCTAAGATGTTTAATACATATTTATCATCCTGTAAGGTGACGTCACCTCTTGTTTCTTGCTTAATATTTTCTTCCGTATTTTCAAGTACATATTTAAACTCTAGTGTCATGCTATCATAGCCTTTTGCTTTAGCACTCACTTCGTCTAGCAGTTGTTGCGCTTCAGGATCTTGAATCTGACCTTGACAGAAAGAGATAAAGAGCATTAGTATGAATAGGATATTATTTCTCATTTTAATTTGTAATTTCTTGATCTAGTAATTGGTTAAGCGCTACCAAGTCGGTAACTAATACTTGTCTGGCTTTACTTCCTTCAAATGACCCAACAATTCCTGCGGCTTCTAATTGATCTACTAAGCGCCCAGCGCGGTTGTATCCTAACTTTAGTTTTCGTTGTAAAAGTGATGCAGAGCCTTGCTGCGCTATGACAATAACTTCTGCGGCTTCTCTAAAAAGTTGATCTCTTTCATTGATATTATTATCAATACTTGTGCCAGAGTCTTCACTAATATATTCGGGAAGAATGTAAGCACTTGGGTAGGCTTTTTGGGATCCAATATATTCTGTAAGTTTTTCAACTTCTGGGGTGTCTACAAAAGCACACTGAATTCTAACCATTTCATTTCCTTGAGTGTATAATAAGTCTCCACGACCAATTAATTGGTCAGCTCCAGAACTGTCTAAAATAGTCCTAGAATCAATTTTAGAGGTTACCCTAAACGCTATACGTGCAGGGAAATTTGCCTTAATAATTCCGGTAATTACATTTACAGACGGTCTTTGTGTGGCAATTATAAGGTGTATTCCAATGGCTCTAGCGAGCTGTGCCAGTCGAGCTATAGGAGTTTCTACTTCTTTTCCAGCTGTCATGATCAAATCTGCAAACTCATCGACTACTAAAACAATATAAGGCAAAAACTTATGTCCATCGTTTGGATTTAGTTTACGTGCTTTAAACTTCTCGTTGTATTCTTTTATGTTTCTACAAAATGCATTTTTAAGTATCTCATATCTATTGTCCATCTCAATACATAAAGAGTTTAGGGTGTTTATAACCTTGGTATTATCAGTTATGATCGCATCTTCACTATCTGGAAGTTTTGCTAGGTAATGACGTTCAATTTTATTAAAAAGCGTAAGCTCTACTTTTTTTGGATCGACTAATACAAATTTAACTTCTGCAGGATGTTTTTTGTATAACAGTGAGGTTAACACAGCATTAAGCCCAACAGATTTACCTTGCCCTGTAGCTCCTGCCATCAACATATGAGGCATCTTTGCTAGATCGACTACAAAAGTTTCATTACTAATAGTTTTACCTAATGCAATTGGAAGTTCCATTTCTGATTTCTGAAACTTCTGAGATGCAATAACGGAATGCATTGAGACAATAGTCGCATTTTTATTAGGCACTTCAATACCAATAGTTCCTCTTCCAGGAATAGGTGCGATGATTCGAATACCTAATGCAGAAAGTGATAAGGCAATATCATCTTCTAAGTTTTTTATTTTTGAAATTCTAACGCCAGCTTCTGGAATGATTTCATATAAGGTAACTGTTGGCCCTATAGTGGCCTTAATACTAGCAATTCCAATTTTATAATTACTGAGAGTTTCAACAATTTTATTTTTATTTTCTTCGAGCTCTTCTTGGTTGATAGTTATCCCTTCAGTGTCGTACTTTTTAAGAAGGTTTAAAGTGGGGAATTGAAACTTTGATAATTCTAGAGTTGGGTCAACTTCCCCAAAATCTTCAACTAGTTTTGCTGCCAGGTTGTCTGTCTCTGAAACTTCCTCTTCACTAATTTTAATTTCCATCTCAACGGACTCTTCAATCGGTTTTTCGTCTTTTGGAGGCTTAATAATTTCTATTGGATCTTCAGAATCTATACTTGAATGGTTTGAAATGGTGGGCTCAAGGTTTTCCAAAGGAAGTTCAAATGATGATTTAGCTGAAGTTCCTTCTTCACTAAAACTAGTGTCAACTAAGGTTTCTAATGAAGACTTTTCATCAGAAAATTCTGATTTAATTTCATTTTTAGTCCGTACAAATAGATTCCCGATTTGTTGTGGAGTTACCTTGAAGCGTATGGCGATATAGGTTATAAAACCAAAAACTAGTAATAGAGCAGTTCCAATTTTACCAATATAGTCTTGAAATAATATGTTTAATTCATATCCAATAGAACCTCCTAATTTTGGAGCGCTGTGAAATACAAATCCAAATAAGATAGCACCCCACATAACAATTAGAGTTCCCCAAAACCAATTACGCCAAAGTCTTTTTTTAGATGAATTTGCTAGAACTGAAATACCAGATAGTAAAATAAGCCCAGAAAAAATAAATGAACTGACCCCAAAACCTTTATAGATTAGTAATTCACTAACCCAAGCTCCAATTTTGCTTAGCCAATTATCAGTTTGTACTGCTCGGTTTGTGAAATCGCCTAATGAGCTCTGGTCATTTTCACCAGTAAATAAATAGGATAAAAGTGCCGTAAATAATAAAACACCAATGATTACTAAGAAACTTCCCAATACCAATCGCTGAGAATTGGTAAGGGTTATATTTATTTTAGAAATACGTTTTTTTGGGGTCTTATTCGTTGATGATCTAGCCATTCCTGTTACTGAGGTTTTAACAAAAATACAAATTACAAACGTTTATCCTATTAATGGAGGTTATTTTGTTTTGAACATTATTTAAAAGAAATGTTATAGGTATATTCCTTTAAACTTATTTAGTTTTTAATCGGATCGATTTGACTGATATGTAAATAACACCAAAAATAACCAAACCACAAATGGTGTATAACTGAGTGGATTCTTTAATTTCGAATGCGGTCAACAATACACTAACCAATATAGCGCAAACTCCCGTAATAACTAAAGTTTTTTGGCAATGCTTGTTAGCTTCTCAATGTCAATTTGTTCTTTTTTTTCATTAGAAAGAGTATTGTATCCTGCTAATAGATCCGGATCTTTCTTAACGGTAACCTTACAGCTATTAAAATTAAACCTGTTAGTAAGCCTCCAAATATCATATCTTAAACAATTAGTTATCAGACAATAAATTTAATAATTGAAGCCTATTAAAACTATTATATTTATGTAAATTTGATTTTAATTAGCACAACAATATGGAAAAAGATTTAGGGAATTACCGCAAATCCTACGATAAAGGTTCTCTTTTAGAGCAGTCTATTAATAAAGACCCATTTGTCTTATTTCAGTCATGGTTTAACGAAGTGGATACGCATTTTAAGGATACTGAAACAAACGCGATGACTTTGTCTACTATTGGTAGCGATGGGTTTCCAAAAAATCGTGTGGTGCTTTTAAAGAAATTTAGTTTAGTTGGTTTTGTGTTTTACACAAATTATGAAAGTGAAAAGGCGAGGGCGTTAGCGAATACCCCTCAATGTTGTCTTTCTTTTCATTGGGAAGCAGCAGAACGCCAGGTTATCATTAAGGGAGTTGCTAATAAAGTTGATCCTTTACAAAGCGATGCTTATTTTCTTTCGCGCCCTAAGGGAAGTCAGCTAGGCGCTTGGGCTTCTAAGCAAAGTGCAGTTATTGAAAACAGAGATGTTTTGGATACACAACTAGAATCTTTAGAAAATGAATATGAGAACAAACCCTTGAAACGTCCAGAATTTTGGGGTGGATACATAGTGAAGCCTGTTGAAATTGAGTTTTGGCAAGGTCGTGCAAACCGACTTCACGATAGAATTAGATTCAAACAGTCTGCTAATAATAGCTGGGAAATGGATCGTTTGTCCCCTTAAAATAATGAAAAGCCTTACATTTATTAGACATGCTAAATCATCGTGGGAGTTTAATCTTCCTGATCAAAAACGTCCCTTGAACAAAAGGGGGTTATTTGATGTTGATTTTATGTCTTCATTAGAGCTTGTTAAATCTTTTCAACCTGAGGCTGTGTTTTGCAGTAATGCCGTACGTACCCGAGAAACGTGTCAAGCTTTTTTGAAAAATGATGTTTTTAAAGACGATATTGTTACCTACACAGATCATTTATATGTTTTCGATCATTTGGAGCTAGAAAGATTTATAGCAACTTTAAGACCACAGCTTTCAAAGGTGTTTATTTTTGGACATAATAATGCATTAACTGCGCTTGCAAACCAATTAGGAGATGTCGCTATTGAAAATATTCCCACTTGTGGAATTGTAAAAATTAATTTTAAATCATCAAGTTGGGATGCTTTAAAAAAGGGGCAAGTGGAATTCAAGTTATTCCCCAAACATTTGATGCCTTAATAGTTTTAGCCATGAATACTTTCACTAATACTTAGTGATTTCATGATTTCAGCTTCGTATTCTAACAGACTGTCCCACTTTTGATCTACTTCATTTCTGTCGCCATACTGCCTTGCTAAACCCAAAAATAATGTGTAATGGTTAGCTTCACTAATCATAAGTTTTCTATAAAACTTAGCTAATTTTTTATCCTCCAAATATTCTGATAAAAGTCGGAAACGTTCACAGCTCCTAGCTTCAATTAAGGCTGCCAATAGCAACCGATGCACCAATTGTGTGGTTCGACTGCCGCCTTTAGGGAAAAACTGTAATAATTTTGATACATAGGCATCTTTACGGTCGCGACCTAAGTTGAACCCTCTTTCTAGTATTAAGTCATGAACCATTTTAAAATGACTCATTTCTTCTTCAACCAACGCTATCATTTCTTTAACTAACTCTGTGTACTCAGGAAAACTTACAATTAGTGAAATAGCAGTGCTCGCTGCTTTTTGCTCACAAAAGGCATGGTCTGATAAAATTTCTTCTAAATTTTTCTCAGCGATATTAACCCATCTTGGGTCTGAAGGTAATTTTAATCCTAACATAAATTATAAATCTAAATCAAATGTTTTTCGTAGAAGTTCAACATGCTTGTTTTTTTCTACTAATTTTTCATATTTATCTTCTGGGGTGTAAGCGTATTTTTTCTCCATCATTTCGTTCACTTTTATGTTTAAAGTGATTGAAAAATTATTCACCGCTTTTCTTAGGTACTGAAGTAATTCAAATTGTTGACGTTCAACTTCAATTTTATTAGTAGTATTAGGAAACTCCAAGCCAATGGTGTGGGCATCGATTAGTTTTGGGGTATCGATTTGAAGTATAGCCGCGAGATTATACTTACCGTCAGTTTCTAATTTAGTAACAAAGACAGCCCAGTATTTAAGGAGGTCTTCTTCTGTAAATGGGTCGTTTGGTAAGTCCTCCTCCTTAATCGTCACTTCCATGAGTTTAATTTGGTGTTCCTTTTTCTTTCGAATGCTACTCAGTGAAAGTCCTGAAGCAGGTCTTTGAGTCGTTTGAATAACTGGAATAGGGGGCGTAATTTTCTGAACGACCTCTTTGATAGGTTCTGTTTTTTCGAGTGCTTCAACAACAGCAGTTGTAGTCTTAACAGGGGGGGTATTTGGCCTGTTTATTTTAACATCAGAAACATTGTTAGATTTAAAATAGGAGGCAGGGATTATATATCCACTAGGCTTTTTTTTTTCTCCATCAAAATTGATAGAGGCAAGCTGCATTAAACAAAGTTCGACAAGGAGTCGTTGATTTTTACTCGTTTTATATTTTAAGTCACATTCATTGGCCATCTCGATTGCGTTGATTAAAAACGCTTGAGATGTTAATTCCGATTGCTTTTTGTAAGTAGTTTTGGTATCGTCTCCAACTTCAAGAAGTTCAATAGTCTGTGGCGTTTTACTAACTAACAAGTCTCTGAAGTGAGAGGCAAGTCCAGTGATAAAATGATGTCCGTCAAATCCTTTAGACAATATGTAATTAAAATGCACCAATAAGTCAGGGATTTTGTTATCTAATATTAAATCGGTCGCTTCAAAAAACGTGTCGTAATCTAAAACATTTAAATTTTCAGTAACGGCCTGACGTGTGAGGTTTTTACCTGAAAAACTAACAACTCTATCAAAAATGGAAAGTGCATCTCTCATGGCACCATCTGCTTTTTGAGCAATTATGTGTAAGGCATCATCTTCTGCAGTAACCCCTTGTTCATCAGCAATTACTTTAAGGTAATTTTTAGCGTCATTTACAGTAATTCTTTTGAAGTCAAAAATTTGACAACGAGAAAGAATAGTAGGTATTATTTTATGCTTTTCGGTGGTCGCAAGAATGAAAATACAGTGCTTAGGAGGCTCTTCTAATGTTTTAAGGAATGCATTAAAGGCAGAAGTTGATAGCATGTGAACTTCATCAATAATATACACTTTGTAGTTACCCACTTGCGGAGGGATTCGTACTTGATCTGTCAGACTACGGATATCATCCACAGAATTGTTGGAAGCGGCATCTAATTCGAAAATATTAAATGCAAAATCTTCATTTTCATTTTCTGAATCATTACTATTAATCATTTTAGCAAGAATACGAGCGCATGTCGTTTTACCAACCCCTCTAGGACCTGTAAATAATAAAGCTTGCGCTAAATGATTTTGATCAATTGCATTTTTTAAAGTATTGGTAATAGCAGTTTGCCCAACAACATCTTTAAATGTTTGGGGTCTGTATTTTAAGGCCGATACAATAAATGGTTCCATAAATATCTTGTTGAAACAAATTTAAAAAATTCATCTAGTAATGAGTAAATTAAACCCCCTTAAATTAAAAGGAGTTATTAACAATTTGTGTACTTTTGCGACAAAGCAGATCGCCTTATCGCTGTTCGTTTTAACGAGGAGAGGAAAGTCCGGACACCGTAGTGTACTATAGTGGTTAACGACCACCAGTCGTGAGGCTAGGAAAAGTGCAACAGAAAGAATGTACAGGTAATGCTGTAGTGAAACCAGGTAAACTCTATAGGGTGCAATGTCATGTATATCAGTGCTTGAGCGCGTCACGTGCGATGCTGAAGGGTAGGCAGCTAAAGTTTGCTGGTAACAGTAAGCGAAGATAAATGATAAGGGCCACACTTGTGTGGTACAGAATCCGGCTTATAGATCTGCTTTTTTTTTTAGTTTTCGAAAAAACTAAAGCGATTGCCTCCGTAGCCCTTAACTTCCGAAAAGTGGGGTGATTCAGAAAGATCCGTTTGTTTTGAGTGTTCGATAATAAGAACACCATCCGTTTCTAGAAGCTGATTTTTAAAGACAAGCTCAATAATATTTAAAAACTTTTCATCCTCTAATTCATAAGGTGGATCTGCGAAAATAATTGTTTGAGTTTGCTTCGTTTTTTCTAAAAAACCAAACACCTCTGCTTTAATCACTTGAATAGGCATCTCAAATTCCTCAGCTGTTTTCCCAATAAATTTTGTACAATGAAAATTCTGGTCTACAGCGACGAT
>Ga0115005_10000060_pt1 | contig 70844 bp, 59 predicted proteins | sample ArcOceMetagenome_FD_87163 | JGI IMG/M metagenome (GOLD analysis project Ga0115005, IMG submission 87163) | Marine eukaryotic phytoplankton communities from Arctic Ocean - Arctic Ocean - Greenland ARC118M Metagenome | ecosystem: Environmental > Aquatic > Marine > Oceanic | place: Arctic Ocean... | reverse complement strand
TATCAACGGTTATTTAGTGAAAGAAGGCGAGTACGTTAATCGCGCAAAAGTTATTAAGATCGAAACGAATAAGGTAACCCTATCTAAAGCAGGTAAGTTATTGGTTATTCGATTAAATGATCCAGTTAAAAAGGTGAGGCAGTAACTATGGTTTGGGCCTTTAGAAAAAACGGATATTTTCTATTCCTAGTTTTGCTTGGCTGTGCCAGTACACCAGGGAAAGACTATGAAATTAAAGAACAAGCGTTTAAAGATATTCCTGATGCGACTCAGTCATTTGAGGTTCCGCAAGCCGCTTACGATGCATTAACGCCTAATATTAATAGTGGAATGATTCCTGAACGTTTTGATGTGAGTGCACGTAATAATCCAGCCAAAGCCTTTTTCATGGGCTTGGTTGATGGGTTAGATGTGAATATGGTTATACACCCTGACGTTAAACAAAAAATCACAATCAGCCTAAAAAATGTCACCTTAGAAGAAACATTAAAAGCCGTACAAGATAACTATGGTTTGCAGTATGTTAAAACCGCTTATGGTTACCGAATTCTGCCTAAAGCATTACAAAATAAAGTCTTCCGTCTTAATTATTTGAATGTATCACGACAAGGCAGTAGCGGTATTTCGGTGGCAAGTGGGCAAATATACTCAGCGGAAAATAGCTCGAACTCATCCAATAGCCAAAATAACTCGGCAACCGCAACGAAGCTCGATACTCAAGCGAGCACAGATTTTTGGAAAACCCTTCAACAATCCATTCAAGTGATGGTGGGTAATGGTAATGGTCGTAGAGTCATTGTCGATGCACAGGCCGGCTTAGTGGTGGTGCGCGCGTTTCCGGATGAATTACACGCCGTAGAAGAGTTTTTACAACGAGCAGAGTTGTCGCTTCAGCGACAAGTCATCATTGAAGCCAAAATAATTGAAGTGACTCTGAATGATGGCTTTCAAGCAGGTATTCAGTGGGATTCATTTGGCGCCGGTATTAATGCCACTTACGCAGATTCAAGTAAGGAGGTGGCGGGCTCGCAAACGGCGGTGAGTATTGCCAATCCAGATAATCTAGCGGGAATATTTTCGTTAAGTTTTAACACATCTGATTTTACTGGGGTCATTCAATTACTGCAGCGTCAAGGTGAGGTTCAGGTGTTATCTAGCCCTCGTATTAGTACCGTCAATAATCAAAAGGCGGTGATTAAGGTGGGTACAGATGAATTTTTTGTAACCGATGTTAGTACAAACACAACGACCACAACGACTACAACCAATACCAGCCCTGAAATTAGTTTGACACCCTTTTTCTCGGGTATTGCATTAGATGTGACCCCGCAGATTGGTGAGAATAACGAAGTGATCTTACATGTTCATCCCAGTGTCACAGAGGTTGTTGAGCGCAGTAAGGTGATCGAAGTGGGAGGGAGTACATTTGATTTACCCATGGCCTTTAGCAGTATTCGCGAAACAGACAGCATCATTAAAGCGCAAAATGGGCAGGTAGTTGTCATCGGGGGCTTATTGCAGAATAAGAAAAGCCGAACGGATGCCCGGGTGCCTTGGTTATCTCGAATTCCATTAATCGGTGCCTTGTTTCAACAAACCCAGCAGACACAAACAAAAAGTGAATTGGTCATCTTACTTCAACCTAAGGTGATAGAGAATAATGCTTGGAATCAAGAAGTAGATAGCATTAGACGTACCTTTCCAAGCTGGCAACAGCAAGGAGCAGCTGAAAAATGAGCCCTGATGCCATCGCAATAGACCAAAAATCCATTAAGCAAGATCCTATGAAAATCATGCTTGAAGAATTTAGACGATTCTTTAATTTACATGACATGCCTTTTTCATTGCTGCCCAATACCCATTATTACGTGGATCTTCCTTCCCACCAGCAATGCTTTTCAATGTTGATGTTTGCAGTAGCAAGTGGCGAAGGCATCATCAAGATTATTGGCGAAGTGGGTACAGGTAAAACCTTATTGTGCCGTCGTTTATTGAATGGCTTGGATGAAGATGAATATTACAGTGCGTATATTCCAAATCCGAATTTGAATCCAGTTGAACTCAAACGTGCTTTAGCAAAAGAATTACAGGTCCCTGACCTGAGCTGGTTGGCCGATGATGAATTAATGGAGGCAATAAACAAACGCTTAATTAAATTTGCTTTGAATAATAAACGGGTGGTACTGGTGATTGATGAGGCTCAGTCTTTGCCCGATGAAAGTATTGAAGCCATACGTTTACTGACCAACCTTGAAACCGAAAGCGAAAAGCTTATGCAGGTTGTTTTATTTGCACAACCGGAGCTGGATGAGACGTTAAGTAAATATCATTTAAGGCAATTAAAGCAGCGTATTTCGTTTAGTCAGCGTTTAGGGCAGTTGGATAAACCACATATTCGTCAATATATTCAGCATCGTCTAGCCATTGCAGGCTATAACGGCAAGCCAATTTTTAATGAAGACGCGATCAAATTCTTGCATCAATGCTCCCAAGGTGTGCCTAGGTTGATCAGTATTATTTGCAGTAAGTCACTGTTAATTGCTTTCTCAAAAGGTGAACACACAGTAACAAAAGCCATGGTAAAAAAGGCCGTTATGGATACAGAAAGCATTGATTATCGACCTAAATGGTTCTTTGGATTGATTTAGGGGTCATTATGAGTGTTGTTAATGATGTATTAACCGACTTGCACAAGCGCCGTAGCCAGCAAATCTATCAAGACTGTTTACCATTCATCAGTGAACAAGATTCGCCTGTGTCTAGTTATCTATCGCGTTATATTTTAGGCGCAATTCTATTTTGTACTGCAGGTTATGCAGCGTATTTCTATAACGTATTCCCAAAAAATGATCAGATGGCTGTGTATGATTTCGCCTATCAAGCCTCAGATGCAACGGATCACGCCGTTATCCTTTCAACACCGAATCAAGTACGTGATGATTATGAGCCCACACCGGTTTTGCCATCAAAGGTGATGCCTGCTGAAATTGTAAACACTCAAAAGCAAGAAGATTTTAACTTTATACCCAGTGAAAGGGTCAAAATACAAGACGAAATAATCGAAGATACAAAACAAGCACCTGCAACTAAAAGTGTGGGTGTAACGTCTTATGAAACTGAAAGGCAACCTGTTTCGTTTATTCCTTTAGATAAGACAACTGAAAACGTTAACCATTCTATACCAGAAAACAATTCAAAAGTGAGGGCGACTGAATCAACGAGAATTGCCGAATCTGTTAATACCCAAGCATCCAAGTCAAATGAAACGCGCATTGCTAATCGAACAAAAGATGAGGATATGCTTAAGCAATTAATGGTCAACCAGCCTGAAAAGGTGTGGCCTTACATCCAAAAAATTCTGCCTCAATCGAGCAATAAAGTGGGTTTGATGGCATTAGGTGCTCAGGGGGAGCAGCGCAGTCGTCAATATGGTACGGCGCTTGAGCTTTACCTGACCTTATCTCAAGTAGAGCCGAGAGAGTCAAAATGGCGAGTTGGCGCGGCTATTAGTTACGATGCTTTGGGTGACAAGCAACAAGCCCTATTCTCTTATCAGCAATCGTTACAACTGAGTCCATTGCCTCCAGCGTTATTTTCTTTCGTAACACAGCGGATAGCCATATTAAACGGTGCATCTGATGAGTGAGCATTTCAGTAAGGTCCGTGTTGGTGACTTGTTAATTGAGAAAGGCATCATTACTCAAGAGCAGTTAATGATGGCTCTAGATGAACAAAAGCGTTCAGGGCGTAAATTTGGTCGAGCCGTTATTGATTTGGGGTTTGTCAGTGAAGATGCACTGTTATTAGAGTTGTCTTCACATTTTGCTATGCCGTTTATTGATATCTCTCGCTTTCAATTCGACAGCAAGGTAACAAGACGACTGCCTGAAAGCATTGCGCGACGTTATCGTGCGATTATATTAATGGAAGAAGAGGATCAATATTTTGTGGGTTTTATGGACCCATTGGATATTCTTGCGGTTGATGAAGTTAAACGAGCCCTGAAGAAAAAAATTATTCCTGCTTTTGTGAAAGAGCAAGAAGTACTTAATGCTATTGACCGAATTTATCGACGTACAGAGCAAATAGCTTCTATTGCCGGCGAGCTGGATGAGGAACTCGGCCAGAGTGATCTAGACCTTGATACCCTGTTAGCCGAATCAGATGCCAGCGAAGCCCCCGTTGTTCGTTTATTACAAAATATATTTGAAGACGCGGTGCAAGTCAGTGCATCGGATATTCACATTGAGCCCGACGAAGCGGTATTAAGGGTACGCTTAAGAATAGACGGGGAGTTACAAGAGCAGGTTATGAAAGAGCGGCGGGTGGTAAGTGCACTGGTGAGTCGCTTAAAAATCATGAGTGGATTAGATATCGCTGAAAAGCGTTTGCCACAAGATGGCCGATTTAATATTCGTATTTTAAATCGCAGTATTGATGTGCGTTTATCAACCTTGCCTACTCAATATGGTGAAGCGGTTGTAATGCGTTTGCTTGATCAAAGTCAGGGGCTGTTGAATATCAGCGCACTCGGTATGACGCCCACTATATTAAAACGCTTCAGAACGCTCATTACACGACCCCATGGCATGGTATTGGTAACCGGCCCCACTGGTAGTGGTAAGAGTACAACACTTTATGCGGCACTCAATTCTCTGAATGCTGAAAATAAAAAAATCATTACCGCTGAAGACCCTGTTGAATATCGTTTGCCACGCATCAATCAAGTACAAATCAATACCAAAATTGGTTTAACTTTCTCTAGAATTCTACGTACCGCATTACGTCAAGACCCAGATATTATTTTAATCGGTGAAATGCGAGATACCGATACCACAGAAATCGCACTACGGGCCGCTATGACAGGTCATATGGTGTTATCTACATTACACACTAACGATGCTATCTCTACTGCCATGCGATTAATGGACATGGGTGCCGATGCCTATCTTGTGGCTTCCAGCCTAAGAGCGGTAATCGGACAACGTTTAATTCGTAAGGTGTGCCAAAATTGTAAGTCTCCTTACCAACTATCACCACAAGAAAAAAGTTGGCTGATAGGCATTGGTACCGATGCTGAAAAACACATCTTTTATAAAGGCGAGGGCTGTCATCATTGTTCCAATACTGGGTATGTTGGTCGAACCGGTGTGTATGAGTTATTGGAACTTGATGATGAGATGCTTGATGCATTAAGACGAAACGATACGGGTTCATTCATTCGTTTGGCTAAAGCCAGTGATTTATATTTGCCTCTCTCTACCTGTGCATTAGAACTGGCCATTTTAGGTAAAACATCTATCAGTGAAGTATTCAAAGTGTCAGCCAGTCTAGATGATTCCGCACTCTCACTTGAAAGCTTGAGGTGATGAATGCCCTTATATGCATATAAAGCCAGAGATAAGCGAGGTGAGCTTCATCGCGGCGAGCAAGAGGCCAATCAAAAATCAACTGTTGCAGCGCGTTTAATTGAAGACCGCTTAGTGCCGGTCTCCATTGAGGAAATCACACCTTCTATAAAACTAGAAGATGTTTTAAAACAGTACTTACCTAAAAAATCTATTCCACTCGATGACATGGTGTTGTTTTGTCGGCAGATGCATGCCTTAACCAAAAGCGGTATCCCAATTATGCGTGCGGTGTTTGGTTTGTCTGAAACCAGCAATAATGAAGCGTTAAAAGAAATATTATCGGACGTGGGTAATGCGTTGAGTCGAGGCAATACACTAAGCCAAGCTTTGCATAATCATGAGCATTATTTCAGCCCTATTTTTATTAGCATGGTACATGTAGGTGAAAGCACAGGTAACTTAGATCAAGCATTTGCACAATTGGTCAATTATCTTGAGATGATTCGAGACACGAAGAAAAAAGTATCCACCGCATTGAGATACCCGACCATGGTTATTGTTGCCATTATCATCGCAGTTGTGGTTGTGAATGTGTTTGTAATACCGAGTTTTGCAAAGGTGTTTGATAAATTCGGAAGCGATCTTCCTTTTGCCACTCAGGTTTTATTAGGGACATCCAATTTTTTTATTGAATATTGGTGGCTCATGTTGCTGATGACCATTGCCACAGTTGCGGGTGTGATTCAGTATCTAAAAACAGAACAGGGTGCATTACGTTGGGATCGACTTAAGTTGCGGTTGCCCATTATTGGTGGGTTATTGAATCGTATTTGCCTATCTCGTTTTACGCGTACATTCTCAATGTTATTTGCCTCAGGGGTGCCAATTTTACAAGCCATTGATGTGAGTGCTGAAGCTATTGGTAATTTGCACATAGAGAAAAATGTAAGAGAGATGCGTTCGGGGATTGAACGTGGCGAGTCCCTGTCTCGAACAGCCAATAGTTCGGGCATGTTTACACCTCTTATTCTTCAAATGATTGCAGTAGGTGAAGAAAGTGGTGCATTAGATACGTTACTGCATGATGTAAGCGAATTTTACGATGAGGAAACAGATTTTCAGGTACAACGTTTAAGTGGTGCCATTGAGCCCATCATGCTTTTTTTCATGGGCATTATGATCCTGGTCTTGGCGCTTGGTATTTTCTTACCTTTATGGGATTTAAGTGCAAGTGCACGGTGAGGCTATGAATCGTATTAACAACCGTTCGAATGGGCAGGGTTTCACGCTCATTGAATTAGTGATGGTGATTGCGTTACTGGCTATTTTAGCGGTGGTGGCGTTACCACGAATGATGGACAACTATGATGATGCTCACTACAGCAGTGTGGCGGCCACAGGCGGCGCCTTATCCAGTGCCGTCATGCTTGTGCGCGGTCAGTGGGTATCAAATGGAGCTAAAGGCGAAGTGGATGTAGTGAGGGGGTATGGCAAAAACGACATCGCCACAACATTAGCAGGTTGGCCAAGCGATGCTCAGCTAGGGGTTAATTCTAATCACAATCCTAACCTAGCTGGGGATGCACAACGGTGCGTTCTTATTTGGGAGTCCCTTTTGGTCAGTAACGGCATCAAGGTGTCCAGCACGCCAGCGGATGAAGTCCACTATTTGGCAACGGCATCCCAGTTAAGCCTATGTACATTTACTTATCAATTAAATAGTTTTAATAGCCGAATAGAATATGACTTAAGCACGGGATCGGTACTTACAGTTTTGAAATAAAAAATATCAACTACACTGAATAATGTCATGAAGGAAATCGGGTTAACCACCTAAAAGATGTTAACGGAGAGCAGTATGAATCAAACCATCAAACCATTAGGTAGTGTGAAATTTCAATCGGGATTTACCCTAATTGAATTGATTATGGTCATCGTCATATTAGGTATTTTAAGTGCCTTTGCGTTGCCTAAATTTGCGGATTTTTCCGATGATGCAGAAGCATCCAGTTTAGAAGGTGCTCGCGGAGCAGTAAGGTCGGCATCGGCTATTACACATGCCGCTTGCTTGGCTGATTCAAGTTGTAATGCATCCGATGCTGCGTCGAGTGTCGTAATTGAAGGTGCCACCGTTACCATGGCTTATGGTTACCCTGATAAAGCCGGTATTCAATTAGCCGCAGAGCTTGATGGTTATACGATTACAGCGGGTGCAGCGACTGACCCATTAATTATTGCTGTAGAGGGCGACGGTACACCTTGTTTTACTTACACAATTGCGTTTATTTCTGGTACAACAATCACAGCTCCAGTAATCAGTGCCCCATTAACCTATGACAGTACAGCAGGGACCTGCAGCTGATACCGTGTTATGACTTCAGCAAAAGGCTTTACGTTAATTGAGCTAATTGTTGTGATTATTTTACTCTCCGTTCTAGGTGCAGTGGGTATTGGTTTATTCTCTGCACCGTCGCAATATGCGGTGAAATTAGCCGCGGACCAATGGCTTTCACAATTTCGGTTTGCTCAGCGATTAGCATTTTTAAAGCAAAGTGCCAGCGAGCCGATTGCTTTGGTCGTGAACCAAACAAGCAATAGCTGGACGGTTGCGGCACGGCAGGGCACATCAATATTGAATACGTTTAATATTGATTATGATTCGGTGAGTATCCGATCCTCTTCTTCTGATTTCAGTAGCGCGTGCAGTGCTTTACCGGCAATGGTGTTCCCAGCGACCTTTTATTTTGATGGCTATGGCAATGCAGTGGATGCAAGCCGAACACAACTTAGTATCAATCAGCGTATTTGTTTAATTGCCGCTAATACCGTTGAATTGTGCATCAGTCCAAGTGGTTATGCGTATGAAGGATCGTGCTTACCCTAAGCGTATCGGCGCTCATCAATCCGGTGTCACGTTGGTTGAATTAATCATTACCATTGTGGTGCTTGGCATTGCATTATCAGCCTTGGTGTCCGCGTTAAGCGAAGGGGTCTCCCAAAGTGCCACGCCTTTATGGGAAGGCAAAGCTTTGGAGTTACAGCAAGCTTACCTTGATGAAATACTGGCGATGCAATTCGATGATGCTACGCCTGTCGGTGGTGGTGAAGTGGATGGGGCCAATGCACCTTGCACCCTAAGCAATGAAGGTCAAAGTCGCTCTCAGTTTGATGATGTGGATGACTATCATAATCTAACGGATACCCCGCCTGTTTTAATTGAATCCAGTATCGATATGTCTCAATACGCGCAATATTCTGTCCGTGTACAGGTGGCCTGTGCGGGCAGTGAGCTTGGGTTATCAGAAAATCGCCTTGCGAAACGTATTCTAGTGACGGTGATTGCTCCGGGTGGTCAATCACGTAATGTTGCTGTGTATAAGGGCAATTTTTAATATGTCTAAGGTGATGAGGTTAATCGGTTCAGCCTCAATAGGGCGGCATCGTCCCAGATTATTGAGGTTGTCTGGGTTTACTTTAATCGAAATCATTATCGTCATTGTCATTCTATCCGTGTTGTCCATCGGCAGTGTGCAATTTATTAGTTTTAGTGCGCAAGGTTATGTGGATACGGCAAGGCGCAGTGTGTTGGCGTCCACTGCCACCATCGTTAACGAAAAGATCAGTCGGTTAATTCGTGAATCCTTGCCCGGCAGCATAAGAGTCAATAGCACTCAATCATGTATCGAATTTATTCCTGTGCTGGGTGCCACGTCTTATATTGATGCGCCCTTTGATACTACCAGTACCAATGTTACTGCCGTAAATGTGAATACTTTGCTACGAAGCAATGGTCGACTTGCCATTTATCCAGTGGTGTCGGATGTAAATCAACTTTACAGTCTTTCTGGTATTCAAGGTTATATCAGCACTGAAACCGTCAGTTCCGTGGTGACAGGCAATGAGGTGACCTTTACTTTTAATGGCGGCGCAAGTTTTCGCTTTGAGCGTCGATCGCCTCAAAAACGCTTGTACATAGTTGATGAGCCTAATGCGTTTTGCCAAGTAGGCACACAGCTTTTTTATTATCAAAATTATGGATTCGTTGGTGATATATCTAATCTACCAACGCGCTTGCCCTCATCGATTAATGAACGGCTCCTCGTTGCGGATCAACTATCCCCCGGTTCATTGCGGTTTCAGTATTTACCTTCATCTCTTAGGCGTAATGCCATTGTTAGTTATGAACTAGAGCTGCAAGGTGCGTCTAATCAGACGGAAATATTTGCTATTAATCAAGAGGTACAAGTTCGAAATGTGCCTTAATCAACAATCAATGCATCGTCATAAATGCACGTTTAAATACTGTTCCTCTCAAAAGGGTTTAGGGCTGCCTTCAGCGCTTTTTTTAATTCTAATTATGATTTTAATTGTTGCAGCAATTAATCAACTAAATGAAATGAGTGCCGCCGCTTATGGTCGAGAGTGGTTGGGTATGCGCGCCTTTTATGCGGCTGAAACCGGAGCGCAACTATCAGCGGTTTACCAGCTAACGGGCGAAGCATCCCCCACTTGTACTAGTACGTTCATTAATAACTTGAATTTAACCACTGCAGGTTTGAGTGAATGCCGGGTGAGTGTTGCTTGCGAACAAATGTTAGTACGTGCAAAGCCATATTTCACACTAACCAGCACGGGAGTATGTGGCAGTGGCGTTGATGCAGCCACTCGCGCCATCCAAATAAGGTTAGCGCCATGAGATTTTCACAGATCATCATCTTGCTACTTTTATCGAACCTATCAATAGCCGATGTGTTTTTGGATAACTTTTCTTCAACCAGTTATAGCAATCAGGATGGGGATCAGTTGTGGTCTGGTGATTGGATAGAAACCGGTGACGACGGTTCGCCGTCTTTTTTTGCACCGGGCAGTAATATCAGTATTTTTGCGGGCAGTTTACTGATGAGTGGTGATAATAATTCCATTGAGCGTCGACTGAATCTAGCGGGGTATACACAAGCGATCTTGGAATTTGATTATCAAGAGTTTGGTTTTGACACAAATGGCGATCGTCTTGATATTTACGTGTCTTCTGGTATGTCCTGGGTATTAATTGGGCGCTTAAGAGGTGCCGATTTAAATAATGGTCGTTTTACAGCGGATATCAGCGCCTATATTTCAAACAATACCGGTATCCAGTTTAAAACTTCAGGTGGATTGGCAGATAATGATTTTATTTTTATCGACTATGTTGAAGTGGATGCCGTTCTCGATAGAAACGATCAACACATCAGTATATCCCATGATGGTAATGGTGTGAGTTGCGTAGCGGAGAATATTACACTTTCTATTCATGACAGCTCTCATCAATTGGTGCCCACTTTCACAGGTGAAATGACAGTGTCAGCTCGTCAACTTTCGAATGGCTTATCTTCTGGCAGTTGGACGTTAGCCAGTGCGGCTAATCCTGCTAGCTTTATTGATAACGGAGATGGTTCATTTAACTATACATTTACGGCTGCCGATAATGGCAGTATCACCATGCGTTATATTTACAAGCAAGAGGGAGGCATTAATTTTGATACGGTATCCGGTTCCCTAACGGAGTCTCCATTAGAGGATCCAAATCTAACCTTTGCCGCGACGTTTGTCAGTGAAGGCAATTTTAGAGATGAGTTTTCAGAGGTGGGTAATAATTATCGCGACCGATTCGATAACGCTAGTTATGGCAATAATGATGGTGGCCTCAATTGGTCGAGTAACTGGATTGAGACAGATCGAGTAGCAGGTGGCAGCCCTACAGCAGGAGATGTGAGAATTACAGGAGGCCGCCTTGAGTTAACCGGTAACAACACCTCCTTTCCCAATTTAATTCAAAGTACCATACAAAGGGAAGCCGATCTATCCGCCGCTTCGACGGCGACATTGCGATTTTCAATGCGCAGTACGTCTGTTGAGGCGAACGATGTGGCATCGGTATCCGTTTCTTCAAATGGTGGAGTCAGTTGGACTGTGCTGGCCACTTACACAGATGACATCAGTAATTTTCAGCCGTTTAGTTTTGATATTACACCGTATATCTCCAGTAACACACGCATCCGATTTCGCATAGAAGATCAGAGTGGCTCAACTTGTTGCTTTGGTCCGGCAGATGAAATTTTACAAGTTGAAGATATTCAGATTATTACAAACCCTTCCGGAAGTTATAGTAATAACGACGGCACACTTAATTTTTCGGGATCTTGGATCGAGAGCGATGGCACTGGCCCAAGTAACGGGCCGGTGAGTATTTATTATGATGCCTTATATTTATATGGCACGAACACTCAGGTTACCAGTTTGAGTCGGGCAATGAATTTGTCACTCTATGATGATGCACTTCTGACATTCGATTACGCCGCCATTGGCAATGTAGACCCTGAAGATCAGGTTGAACTGCAAGTGAATGATGGTAGCGGTTGGACGGTGTTGCAAACCATTACAGGCAGTGTGTCCGGTTCGAGTAGTATTAATTTGCGTGAATATATTTCCAGTAATACCCAAATACGGTTTGTGATTGATGACCCTGGTATTGGTGGTAATTGTTGTTATAACAATAATGAAGAAGTTTTTAGAATAGACAATGTGAACGTGGAAGTCTTTCAGATTTCTACTTGCAAAGGCGCGGATCATTTTTCGATTATCCATAGTGGCTCAGGTGTCAATTGCGAAGCTGAGCAGGTAACCATAGTTGCAAAAGATTCGGCGGGTAATCAGATTACAGATTATGACGGCGAAATTGATTTAAGTACTTCGTCTGCACACGGTGATTGGAGCCTAAATACAGGTTCTGGTGTTTTTTCTGCCATAGGCAGTGATGCGGGTTCGGCTGCATATGCGTTTTCAGCGTTGGATAATGGCGCAGTGGTCATGAATTATTTAAATACTCATGTTGAGACCTTGAGTATCAATGTTGAAGACGACCTAGGCGTCACCGAGACAAGTAATGGCGCCACCGCCTTAGATGATCCCGATATCAGTTTTGCACGATCCGGCTTTAAATTTATATACGCAACCGGTAGCGCCCCAGCAACTGAAACGATTCCTTTACATACGTCAGGTCGACGTTTGAATCAATCCTTTACCTATGAGCCTTTAAAAATACGAGCCATTACCACCGATTTAGATACGGGTGTGTGCACCAGTTTATTTACGGGTAATCAGACCATTGACTTAGCATTGCAATGTAATAACCCAAGTACATGTAATGTAAGTGGCACATCGCAATTCACCATTGACGGTAATAATCTTGCGAAAAATCCTAACGCTGGGGTCACGGCCTACACTCCTATCACCTTAAACTTTTCTAGCAACAGTACGGCTGACTTACCCAATAGTGTCTACAGTGATGCCGGAGCGGTTTCTTTATATGCACGGTTATTGCAGGCAGGCGAAGCGATTGTTGGCAGTAGCCAAGTGATGGAATTCACCCCCGCAGGATTTTGCACGACCACAAGCGAAGCCGATTTTGCGTGTAGTGGGCCAGATTATTGGGACTGTAGTCGCTTCAAACAAGCAGGTGAAAATTTCGCTGTTAGTGTGACGGCGCAAGGCTGGCGGGCGGATGGCGATGGGGATTTTTGCGATAACAACTTCTTACTACCAAACTTCCAAAACAGCGTCAGCTTATCCAATAAACTTATATCACCAAGTGCGGGTGATGCTGGAGCATTATCTTTGAATACAGTTTCATTGATCTCTGGGCGTTTTGATGGTGATATTCATTGGAGTGAAGTGGGTGTCATGAATATTGAAGCTGGTGGAAATAATTATTTGACTCATGTCTTAGTCACAACACCCTCCCATGAGTTTGGTCGTTTTTATCCTGCAGACTTTTTTGTCGATAATTCCAGTCAAGGTAGCTTTAGTAATGCCAATACGGGGTTTAGTTATATTGGTGAGCTGAATTTATCGAACCTAGGTGGCATTAGCTATGCAGCTGCTCCGCAATTCGATTTTGTCGCCCGCAATGCTCAAGGCGTTACTATTAAGAATTATTTGCCTGGTAATTTTAATAAAAATCCATTGCCGCTTATAAATGCCACCACTGGTATTATGGGTGCCGATGGCGTGAACAACTTAACGATCACTGCAGGGTTTAATAACCCAGTTGCTAGTTACAATAACGCGACGGGTATTTTCCGTGTAAGCTTAAGTTCAGATGACCATTACCGTTACGATCATGAAAGCAATGCCATGGTGGCACCGTTTACGAATGATATTCAAATTAATATTAATGATTATGTAGATGATGATGGTGTGAGGTTAACCAACAGTCTTGCGATCAATCCACTGGGTCAGGAGGTACGTTTTGGTCGCTTGGTTTTGTCCAATGCATACGGCCCTGAAACGCAATCACTGAGTCATCAATGGCAGACTGAATACTTTGATGGTAGTCAGTTTGTACTTAATAGTGATGATAGCGGTACGGTCTATGATGTTTCTGGTGTGGGTGCGATTACGGTTACGGATGTCGGCGATGTGAGCGACCCTTATCAAGCAAGCGATAGTTCTGCCAGTGGTGAGGTCAGTGATACAGGAGCGTTCACCAATGGTTTGCTCAGTGTTATTTGGTCAGCACCGATTAATCAACGTTATGGTAAATTCCGCTTCCCGTATGCCAGCCCCAGTTGGTTGCAATACGATTGGAACGGGTCGGGATTCGAAGACCCAGAAGCCGACATTACATTTGGTTTATATCGTGGGCATGACAAGATTATTTACTGGAAAGAGGTTTTTTATAAATAGGACGGTTATCCTTTTTTTGATGAATCATATAACTCGAAGCCTCATTAGGCTTCGAGTCTTTGAACTAACTGTTGTCGGTTAATCCATTTCTTCCTCTTCTGGGGTTTCTTCCATACCCAATTCTTTGATTTTACGCGTTAAGGTGTTGCGTCCCCATCCTAATAAAATAGAGGCATCGCGACGACGACCTGCGGTATGTTTCAGCGCGGTTTCGATCATGATGCGTTCAAAAATTGGCACCGCGGTATCCAATACGCTTTTCTTGCCTTGCGCTAACTGTTGGTCAGCCCAGTTGCGTAAAGCTTGTTCCCAATTATTACTGGTGGTTGCTTTCTCTTCTTGATTGAGTAACTCAGGGGGAAGGTCATTGATATGCACTTCACGGCCGGAGGCCATAACCGTAATCCAGCGGCAGGTATTTTCTAACTGACGCACGTTACCTTGCCAAGGAAGAGTGCATAAGTACTCCTCTGTATCGCTTTTCAATACTTTGGCTTCAACACCCAACTCATCCGCCGCGCGATTTAAGAAGTGGTGTAACAGGCGTGGCACATCTTCACGGCGTTCTGATAGCGCCGGCAAATGAATACGAATGACATTTAAACGGTGGAATAAATCTTCACGGAAGCTGCCCGCTTTCACTAGGCCTTCAAGGTCTTGGTGAGTCGCGGCAATAATACGGACATTCACCTTAACAGGCGTGCTTCCGCCGACGCGATAAAACTCACCGTCTGCTAATACACGTAATAGTCGAGTTTGAGTGTCAGCCGGCATGTCACCAATTTCATCTAAAAACAGGGTTCCGCCATCGGCCTGTTCAAAGCGACCACGGCGTTGACCACCTGCGCCTGTGAACGAGCCTTTTTCGTGACCAAATAATTCACTTTCGATTAAGTCTTTTGGAATCGCAGCCATGTTGAGTGCAACAAAAGGATGTTCACTTCGTGGGCTATGCTTATGAAGTGCATGTGCTACAAGCTCTTTACCGGTACCCGATTCACCATTAATGAGGACTGTGATGTTTGAGTGGCTTAAGCGACCAATGGCACGAAACACTTCCTGCATGGCAGGCGCTTCACCGATAATCTCTGTGTGTTGATAAGGCTCAGCGGGTTCAGCTTGGCTCACAGACATGGTTTCATGTTTGTGAGCAATGGCACGCTTGATAAGACTGACGGCTTCATCCACATCGAATGGTTTTGGCAGGTACTCAAACGCACCTTTTTGATAAGAGGTAACCGCACTGTCTAAGTCGCTATGCGCCGTCATGATAATCACAGGGATATTGGGATCAACTTGATGAATTTGGTTTAGTAAGGTTAAACCATCAATACCAGGCATGCGCACATCACTGATGATCGCATCTGGAATTTCACGGTTTAGAGCACTAATGACTTTGTCGCCATTTTCAAACGATTGGCTTTCAATATTGTCTTGCTCGAGGGCTTTTTCTAATACCCAGCGTATAGAGCGATCGTCGTCAATAATCCAAACTTTATTCATGGCTAAGTCCCAATGTTAAAATATATTTTTCTGAGTTTGAGCAGTGTAATCAGTTTGACTGAGCTCTAACGGCAGATAGATAGAGAATTTCGTTTTACCAGGTTCACTATCGCATTCGATAATGCCCTGGTGTTGATTAATAATGGACTGTGCAATGGATAACCCTAATCCTGTACCCTCTGCTCGTCCGCTGACCATAGGAAAAAATAAACTTTCTCGGATGTTGTCTGGAATCCCCGGACCATTATCAATAATACTTAAATGCAATACTAAGCGGTGCTTGGTATGGCCAATAGTAAACTGACGAATGGCACGTGTTCTAAGTGTAATATTCGGAAATTCGTGTTCATCTTGTTGCGCTAATAATGCTTGCATAGCATTACGTGTAATATTCAGTACGACTTGTATTAATTGTTCTTTGTCAGCTAAGAATTCAGGAATACTTGGGTCATAATCACGACGTAATTTTAAGGCGCCATCCGCTTCAACACTGATAAGGCTGTGAACGCGCTCTAATACTTCATGAATATTGGTTTCAATACGCTCAAGCAATTTATTGGGCCCAAGCATTTTGTCCACCAGGTTTCTTAGACGGTCTACTTCTTCGATAATAATATGGGTGTATTCTTTTAATTCGTCTTTTTCTAACATTCGCTCAAGCAATTGTGCACTGCCTCGAATTCCCCCGAGAGGGTTCTTAATTTCGTGAGCCATGCCTCTTACTAATGCTTGGGTGGTGGCTTGAGCCGTGATCAACTCTTCTTCACGGCTAATGCGTAATAAGCGATCTCGAGGGTGCATCTCAACCACTAAACAAATGGTTTTTTCAAACTCCACAGGGCTGACGCTGTAATCCAAGGTGATGACTTGCTGGTTCATTAGGCGCACTTCAGCTTCACGTTTGGTAAATGACGTTTCTTGTTCTAAGGAATTCTCCAAGGTTTGCAAATCTTGGTGAATATCAAGGAACACCGCTTCCGCTGACATACCCACGCAGCGGCGGCCGCTTACTTGTAATAAGGCTTCTGCTGCTGGGTTTAGGTAGCGCACAGTTAATGCTTCATCCAGCACTAAGATAGAGCTGTCTAGATGATTAATGAGTTGCTTATAAAAAACGAAATCGGCCATAAATTACTTTTCCTAGGTAGTGGCCATGTAGCAAGAAGCAAGCCATATTGTTTTTGCACTGATATAGCCAAGCAGCCCCATGAATAGGGAGGTTTTCGGCTAGTTAAAGGTGCGAGACTGGACTTTACTGAATACTATAGCACCATAATGGTGCGCGGTGTTCTTATTAGGTGCGAGGGCGATTCAAGATGGATGGACGCTGTACGTGTATGCGACGCTTGGGACTGGAGATAAGTAGCTTTCCTTGATCCTTGATTAGGACTTGTAATAGGTGAGAGCCGCGGTTTAGGTTGTCTAGTTGGAATTGAAGTTGTGCCCCGGTTTTTACGGGCTGACCGTTAAGCAGCAACGTGATTTCATGCTTAGGTTGCAGTTCAGGCTGAATATGAAGCTGAATAGTGGCCTTTCCAGCGTAGCCTGAGGTAATCATGTGGTCTTCTTTGGGGCTAATAATCTCTAATAATCGATAACCTTTAAAACCATCAAGTTCTTCTTCTTGCGGCTTTTCTTGTTTTTGCACCATTTTGGGCATTTTTACTTCTTGCAAAGCCGGTAGATTAGCTTTGTCAGCATTGGCTGGAGGTTCGTCTCCGTATACGCGCACCCCTTGTTCATTGATCCAGGTATACACTTGGGCGAGGCTTGTCAGTGGCAATAGGGTAATAAGCAGTAATAAGACTTTCATAGATGACTCTCTGTTATGGTCTCTACTGTAGCGGGTTTTGTTTTGACTTGCAGGTCTATTTATTGAAATTGGGAAGGGGTTAGCATGGCCCTGTTATTTGTGTCTTGTGTTTCGCCTTTTCACTACTGCTCATTTCTGAAAGTCATACGCAGTAGTATCGATGGTACTCAACTGGGTCATGGGTCGAGTGTTGTGCTCAACGCCTTTGTTTACCCATAAAAAAAGCAGCCCGTAGGCTGCTCCTTTTTACTACCGATAATTTCGAAAAATTATACGCAGTAGTATAGATCGTACTCAACTGGGTCATGGGTCGAGTGTTGTGCTCAACGCCTTTGTTTACCCATAAAAAAAGCAGCCCGTAGGCTGCTCCTTTTTACTACCGATAATTTCGAAAAATTATACAGAGTAGTATAGATCGTACTCAACTGGGTGAGTTGTATGCTCAACGCGATACACTTCTTCCATTTTAAGTTCGATGTAAGCATCGATCATGTCTTGAGTGAATACACCACCTTCAGTTAAGAAAGCGCAGTCTTCTTTAAGACAAGCTAGAGCTTCACGTAGGCTACCTGCCACTTGTGGGATCTTAGCAGCTTCTTCAGCTGGTAGGTCGTACAAGTCTTTATCCGCTGCATCGCCAGGGTGAATCTTGTTTTTAACACCATCGATACCCGCCATTAGCATTGCAGAGAATGCTAGGTATGGGTTAGCGATTGGGTCAGGGAAACGTGCTTCGATACGCTTGCCTTTAGGGCTTGCAACGTAAGGAATACGGATAGAAGCAGAACGGTTACGTGCAGAGTACGCAAGCATTACAGGGGCTTCAAAACCAGGGATCAAACGCTTGTAAGAGTTAGTACCTGGGTTGGTGAATGCGTTAAGCGCTTTAGCGTGCTTGATGATACCGCCGATGTAGAAAAGAGCGGTTTCAGAAAGACCAGCGTACTCGTCACCAGCAAACATGTTCTCGCCATCTTTCCAGAAAGATTGGTGAACGTGCATACCAGAACCGTTGTCACCAACGATTGGCTTAGGCATGAAAGTAGCTGTTTTACCGTATGCGTGAGCAACGTTGTGAACAACGTACTTAAGCATTTGCACTTCATCAGCTTTCTTAACTAGGGTGTTGAATTTAACACCGATTTCGTTTTGGTTAGCTGTTGCTACTTCGTGGTGATGCACTTCAACGTCAAGGCCGATTGCCATCATGGTGTTACACATTGCAGCACGCATGTCGTGAGAGCTATCTACTGGTGGTACTGGGAAGTAACCGCCTTTAACGCGAGGACGGTGACCCATGTTACCGCCTTCGATTGAATTCGCAGAGTTCCAAGAACCTTCTTCAGAGTTAACTTTGTAGAAAGCACCAGAAATGTCAGCACCGAATTTCACGTCATCAAAGATGAAGAATTCAGGTTCTGGACCGAAGAACGCAGTGTCACCAAGGCCAGTAGACTGAAGGAATTCTTCAGCACGTTTTGCAACAGAACGTGGGTCACGCTCGTAACCTTGCATGGTGCTAGGCTCGATGATGTCACAACGCAAGATTAGCGTTGCATCTTCAGTGAACGGGTCTAGGAAAGAAGTGGTGTCATCTGGCAATAGAATCATGTCTGATTCATTGATGCCCTTCCAACCAGCGATTGAAGAGCCATCGAACATTTGTCCAGTTTCAAAAAATTCGGCGTCAACGTAAGAAGCAGGGATAGAAACGTGCTGCTCTTTACCTTTAGTGTCCGTGAAGCGTAGGTCAACCCACTTCACATCATTGTCTTTAATAAGCTTCAGAGTATTCTCTGACATGGTGCTCTCCAATGGTAGAAGACGATTTGCGTCTGATTATTTTACGATTGCTCTTAGTTAGGAGCTTGCACGTGGTGCACTGCTCGAACATAGAGCAAAACGCATGCCAGTCATTATCAAGGTGATATAGCAGGCTTTTTAAGGCGCTCAGAGCGTGATCTCAATATGCCTTTGTCTCATATTAGTGCAAATGACGAAAGTCGTGCTCTAATTTGGTGCTAAAACGAAATAAATTTGTCTGTTCTAGCCATGCCACCCCATAAGGCTTGCACATTATAGGTTCAACTCCTCGGTGAAGATAGCCAGATTATGCCTGCTAGCAGGTCATTTTCAGGTAAATCACCTTATTGTGTGTTTTTTGCACAAAAAAACACTTTTTTATCGGGGTTTTCATAGCTTGCGTGGCATTAGATGGCTATAATCGCCGCCTAAATTTTGAGGCAGTCTCCTTGCAGCGTATTTTTAGGTTCTGATTATGAACCATAAAGATGCAGTGACATTCAAAGGGGGATTTCGGGTTTTACCTTTTAGTGAAGCGAAATGGGCAGACCACACGATGGCCTGACCGGTTTTGACACCCCTCGAGTTGAATGCGCAACCCACTGCAAATTGCGCCGTGCAGTTTTATTTTCTAGGCATGTTAAAAGCAAGGCCTGACAGGACACATATATGATTGATAACTTACGCAATATCGCCATCATCGCTCACGTTGACCATGGCAAAACCACACTTGTTGATAAACTACTTGAGCAGTCAGGCACGCTAGATCGTAAAGAGCTAGGTGGCGAGCGTGTAATGGATTCCAACGACCAAGAGAAAGAACGTGGTATCACCATCTTGGCGAAAAACACCGCAATCAAGTGGAACGAATACCGTTTCAACATCGTAGATACACCGGGACACGCCGATTTTGGTGGTGAAGTTGAACGTGTAATGTCCATGGTTGACTCTGTATTGCTTATCGTTGATGCGGTTGATGGCCCAATGCCTCAAACTCGTTTCGTAACACAAAAAGCATTCGCTCGTGGCTTAAAGCCAATTGTTGTTATCAACAAAATTGACCGTCCAGGTGCCCGTCCTGATTGGGTTATGGATGAAGTCTTCGACCTTTTCGACCGTCTAGGTGCCACTGAAGAACAATTAGATTTCCCAGTGATCTACGCATCTGCGATCAATGGTATTGCAGGTACTGATTTCGAAGACATGGCTGAAGATATGACGCCATTGCTTCAAGCCATTGCTGATAATGTGCCTGCGCCTGACGTAGACCCTGAAGGTGACTTGCAAATGCAGATCTCTTCTCTTGATTACGACCCGTTCAAAGGCGTTGTGGGTATTGGCCGTATTACTCGCGGTACATTGAAAACCAACGCACAAGTAACGGTTATCGATGCGCAAGGTAAAACGCGTAACGGTAAAGTTGCAGAAGTGAAAGGTTACCATGGTCTCCACCGCGTAGTGGTTGATCAAGCGACTGCAGGTGACATCGTATGTATCACCGGTATCGATAAGCTAGGCATCTCTGACACGCTATGTATCCCTTCAAACGTAGAAGCGCTTCCGCCTCTATCTGTTGATGAGCCGACTGTTAGCATGACGTTCCAAGTAAACGATTCTCCGTTTGCGGGTAAAGAAGGTAAGTTTGTAACCAGCCGTAATATTGCTGAGCGTTTAGAAAAAGAATTGATCCATAACGTGGCACTGCGTGTTGAGCAAGGCGACAGCCCTGAGAAATTCAAAGTATCCGGTCGTGGTGAGCTTCACTTATCTGTATTAATTGAAACCATGCGTCGTGAAGGTTTTGAGCTAGCGGTAGGTCGCCCTGAAGTGGTTCAGCGCGAAATCGATGGCAAAATCCAAGAGCCTTACGAGCAAGTGGTTATCGACGTTGAAGAACAGCACCAAGGTGCGGTGATGTCTGAGATGGGTGACCGTCGTGCTGACATGACAAACATGGTGCCAGATGGTAAAGGCCGTGTACGTTTAGAATTCATCATGCCTGCACGTGGCTTGATCGGTTTCCGTGGTGACTTCATGACCATGACCTCTGGTTCTGGTATTTTGACCAACGTTTTTGATCACTACGGTGAAGTGAAAGCGGGTCCTGTTGCTACTCGTCACAATGGTGTACTTGTTTCAATGGTAACCGGTAAAGTATTGGGCTACGCGCTATTTACTTTGCAAGACCGTGGTCGCCTGTTCGTGGTACCTGCTCAAGAAGTATACGAAGGTCAAATCGTCGGTTTGCACTCTCGTGATAACGATCTAGTGGTTAACCCAACTAAAGCGAAGCAGCTAACCAACGTACGTGCATCTGGTACAGATGAAGCGATCAACTTGGTGCCACCGGTTAAGCACACTCTAGAGCAAGCACTAGAATTCATCGAAGACGATGAGCTGGTAGAAGTAACGCCAGAAAGCATTCGTATCCGTAAGAAGCATCTTACTGAGAACGAACGTAAGCGTGCTAATTCTTCTAAAAAGAATAAGTAATCCACTCGGGCGCGAGCAAGCTTTGCAAGTGCCCTAGTGATTACCTGTTATAAAAAAGCGATGAATACCTTCATCGCTTTTTTTATGCCCGTTGTTTTATTTGGCTGGGTTCATTCAGACTGAGAGGTTGGGGTGGATAACGCGGCTGAATCAATGCGGGTATTTAATTGAGTGTCCCGTCCTAAAATACGTTGACGGTTTTTAAAGGGCCAGTTGAGTGATCAGCTGGCTTTTTTGTGCGCCTCGTTTGGAGTCTTCATTCCCAGGCTAAGGTGCGGCCTCATTGTATTATAAATTTCAATAGATTCTTCTACCAATGCTTTTAACTCATTGAAGCTAGAGCATTTATAAAGCAAAAACTCTTGCTTCAGTATTCCATTTATTCTTTCCGCCAATGCATTTTGATAGCAATCATAGCCATCTGTCATTGAGGCCATCATACCTTGTCGCCTTAATTCATCTTGATAAACACTGCTGCAATATTGAAGCCCTCTATCTGAATGGTGAATAACCGACCCCGCGCTCAATCGATGCCTTTCTGATTTTCTTAATGCCTTCACCACACTTTCTGCTTTCATATCATGACTTAACTCATGACCCATTATCTTTCGACTACTAGTATCTGTTACCAGTGATAAATAATGTACACCTTCGTCACTTTCGATATATGTGATGTCGCTTGCGAACACTTGCTCCGCTTGTTGTGGTTTAAATTCCTTCAGTAAATTGGGGTGTTTCTTCATCCAATGCTTACTATTAGTGGTCTTCGTATAGCTTCTTTTAGGCTTCACAAGCAAGTTATGCGCTTTCAGATAGCTAAAAAATGCATCTCGACCAAGCTTAATACTTGCCGCCTTTAATTTAGGTTTTATTAACCAATAGAGCTTTCTAGTGCCAATGCGAGGCATAAACCTACGTAGCTCGATGACAATGTCTTTTACTGAACTAAGCTCAAACGCTCTAACTTTCTTACGCTTTTCTTGTTGATAGATAGCCTGCCGGCTGATGCCAAGAAGCCTGCAAGATAAGCTTAAACTCACTTTCTTTTAGAGGCGTCTTGCTCCTTGGCAATAAGCTTTTTTCGCAAGCCCGTCCCATGTTCAGTATCAAGGATATCGACAACTTCATTGAGCAAGAGATTTCTTGCACGTTCATCTCTGAGCTCTTTTTCAAGACGTTTGATGACTTGAGCTGGGGTTTCTTTTGCTTTAGGTGATTTTGACATGACAAGCTTAACTGGTTGGGACCAGTTAAGCTTACCGTGTTTCCTGAGCCAAGTCAGGACGGTAGATCGACCTTGGATACAATAGATTTTTTGGGCTTGTTTGTAAGTCATGTCACCTTGTTCAACAGAAGCAACAACCTGTAATTTAAAGCCCATGGTGTAGTCGCGCTGGGTGCGCTTTGATTTGATGTTCTGTGCGTCAGTCATAATAAGTCTCTAATGTGTCAACTTATTTCAGGACGGGACAGAGCAAATAAAAAAGGCGATGAAGATATTCATCGCCTTTTTAGTGAGGGATTAATTGTATTAACGCATTAGGTGGTGGATACAGGTAATGCGCGTATGGGCAATCGTAAGATGATTGCACCATTGTAGAGCTGCTCAAGAAGCTGTAATACTTTTTCTTGAACAGGGGTAATCAAGGCTTGACGCTTCTGCAATGGCAGTGAGCCAAGATCGTTAGGCAATTGGCTCATGTCTCTTAGAAGGCGCTTGAAGATGGCGGTCATCTTGTCGGCACTTTCAGCGTCTTGCTCTTTAATAGCGCTGATGAAGCCAGATTTCATGTTAAATAAGCTTTCAATGCCAACCAGTAGGTCATGCATGTTGTTCACATCTTGATTCGAGAACGGGCTGCGTAAATCATCCACTTGCTTTTGGTTTAGCAAAACGGCGAAGTGCTTTTCAAGCAAGGTGTTTTGAATGCTATCCACAAGGGCTTGATACACCAGAGTCAAGCTGGCGAGTTGTTGAGAGCTTTGAGGCTGACGCCATTGTTTGGCGTAATAGCCATGGGCAGGCTCCCAACGGTCCGTTAACTTTTGTAGGTTCTTCACCACCAGTGCGCTGAGTAAACGTAAGTAGTCACGGCGACGATTGTGATTTTGTGGCCCATCAATTTCCACATGAACATGGTCATGGATCTCTTTGTTATCGATGTCGGCTTCGGTTTGATTTAAGTCATCGGTTTCGTCTTCTTTGACGGCTGTATCGGCGCTGACCACTTCGATGCTGTTTTCTTGCGGAATAAAATCTTTCGCGCTGCGTTTTCCGTTCTCGCCAAATAATAAAAACTCGATGGGGTGAAACCCAAGGCTTGCAAAACGCATGTCAGAGAATCCGTGCTGAGCACTGACGTCTTCTTCGTTAATCTTTAAGGTTAGGTCGTTAACGATGCCGCTTAATGGATACAGTGGCAGATAATCAATATACCCAGGCTCAATTGGCCAGCTATCAATGCGTTCCTCTATGCGCGCATAGGTGTCATTTTGCTCGCGGAATTGAGGCTTCTCAAAGCGGGGAACGGTAGAGAAAAAGCTCACCTTGACGTATGAACTGTAGGCTTTAATCCAAGCGGCTTGTGCTTCTTCTAGGGCGCCAGGATTAGGGTGGTGCAAAAGCGAGGTGATAATGGAGTCCAATTCTTGGGCTCGGCTTAATGCCTCTGACATTTGAGTGTACACATAAAGATTTGCAGCACTGAGCAAGGCTTCCGTGTTTACCTCAATTTGCTCAGGTGCCTGAGCTTCTGGCTTGGGTTGTTCGAAGAGTTTATCGCACCCGCTAAGACCCAGCGCCAAGCTGAGCCATAAGGCGAGAGGGAACACGTTTAAATTGAATGTTGACTTCAAGTGTCATCCCTTAAACTGATAATGGGCCAGTTATTGTCTTGGGCATAGGCGCTCAAGGTGTCATCGGCATCGACGGCAACGGGGTAGTCGACCTGCTTAAGCAGTGGTAAATCATTGTGTGAGTCACTGTAAAAGTAACTGCCTTCTAATGATAACGTGTTTTGCTCTAGCCAAGCTGCCAAGCGTTTCACTTTTCCATCTTGAAAGCTAGGGATGCCAGTGATTTTGCCCGTATATTGGCCGTTTATGACTTCAGGGTTGGTGGCAATAATGTCATCCACCCCTAAAAGCTCAGCGATGGGTTCGGTGACGAACAAGTTGGTCGCCGTAATAATCAGTAGGTAATCACCATCGTCACGGTGTTTTTGGAGTAAATCACGAGATTTTTGCGTAATAAGCGGCACAATTTTTTCGTTTACAAACTGGGCGCGTAATTGGAACAGTTGCTCGCTCGGAAATAAGGTCAGGGCCTGTAACGAGAACTCAAGGTACTCAAGGATATCCAGCTGGCCTAACTGATATTGCTCTAGGTAATAATCGTTCTTTTCTTTGAATAGCTGAGCATCCACAAGGCCTTGCTCCACTAAGAACTGCCCCCAGCCGTGATCGCTATCGCCTGATATTAACGTGTTATCTAAGTCAAAAATTGCCAGTGCCACGGCGTTCCCCAGCTGAAAAAATTGCCCGCCATTTTAGCCTGTCGTACCAAAACTGTCTTTAATATTGTGGAAGTAGCGCTCAGAAAACTTATTTATATTAAAAAGGAATAAAAAAACACTGGTTTCCAATGGCAATGTTTTAATAGTATGGTGGCATTATCAATTTAAAATTTGGATAAAACCGTGATCGATGCTGAAGGCTATCGCCCAAATGTCGGCATCATACTGGTAAATAAAAAAGCTCAGGTATTATGGGCAAGGCGAATTGGGCAGGATGCGTGGCAGTTTCCTCAAGGTGGGATTAAGGCACAAGAAAGTGCTGAAGCCGCCTTATTTAGGGAACTTCGGGAAGAAGTGGGCCTATTACCTGAAGATGTTGAAATCTTAGGGTGTACAAAAGGCTGGCTAAGATACCGTTTACCAAAACGCATGGTGCGCCATAACAGCAAACCAGTATGTGTTGGCCAAAAACAAAAATGGTTTTTGTTGAAACTTGTCAGTAATGATAACCGCATAAGCTTTGATTATGCGGACAAAGCCGAATTTGATGGCTGGCGCTGGGTCAGCTATTGGTATCCACTGGGTCAGGTGGTGCCGTTTAAACGAGATGTCTATCGCCGCGCCATGCGTGAGCTGGCTCCTAAGCTGTTTGAATTGCAGGCGAAACAATCATGTTAAATGTGCTGCGCCAAATCGTACAAGAGGTGAACAACGCAGGTGACTTAGATGCCGCGTTGAGCATTCTTGTGGATCGCGTGCAGCAAGCCATGAACACTGAAGTGTGCTCCGTGTATGTGTATAACTCAGATACCAAGCGGCACATTTTACGTGCTACCAAGGGCTTAAATCCGGCGTCTGTTGGCAAAGTAAGCCTTAGTAATAACGAAGGCCTGGTGGGGTTTGTTGCGGCTCGAGAAGAGCCCATTAACCTTGATGACGCGTCGAAACACCCCAAATATCATTTCCTTTCAGGCACCGGTGAAGAAAAGTTTAATAGCTTTTTAGGTGTTCCCATTATTAATCAAAAGCGCATTTTAGGCGTGCTGGTGGTTCAGCAGTCTGATCGGCGCAAGTTTGATGAAAGTGAAGAAGCCTTCATGGTCACCATGTCGGCCCAGTTGGCAGGGGTGCTTGCCCATGCTGAAGCCACAGGGCAAGTACTCGAGCGCCCTGATCAGTTCAAAAAGAAAAAAGTTAAACAAGACGTGGTGGTCAAAGGTGCCGCTGCGGCCCCAGGTATTGCCATTGGTACGGTGGTGGTGCTTTCGCCTACCGCTGACTTATATGATGTGCCTGATCGCACCGCGCAAAATGTGGACGATGAAATAATACGCTTTCAGCATGCCATTGATGGCGCACGCATGCAGATCAAACAAGTGGGTGAAACCCTAAAGGACCTGCGCCCAGAAGAGCAGGCATTGTTTGATGTCTACATTCGCATGCTGGATGACGATGCATTGGGCAGTGAAGTGACCCGTCGCATTAAAGAAAACAACCAGTGGGCGCAAGGTGCGTTAAGGGATGTGATTTTTGAGTACGTCGCGCATTTTGACAAAATGGATGACGCTTACCTGCGTGAGCGCGCCACAGATATTAAAGACCTAGGTGCCCGTGTTTTAGCGCAGCTTCAAGATACCATTGAGCTGGTATCGGATGTGGACTTCCCCGAACACACTATTTTGGTCAGTGAAGAGCTTACCCCCTCCATGCTAGGGGAAGTGCCTGAAAGTAAACTGGTGGGCTTAGTGAGCGCCAAAGGCTCGGCGAACTCCCATGTAGCCATCTTAGCTCGTGCCATGGGTATTCCGACGATCATGGGTGCGGTTGATTTACCCGTTAAGCATATGGACGGCATTACGCTTGTGGTGGATGGCTATCGTGGTCATTTATATACCCACCCTTCGCCACGCATGCTGGAACAATTCCAAGCCATTGTGGAAGAAGAAAAAGCCCTGGTTCAGGGTTTAGAGGCCATCAAAGACTTACCCGCACAAACCACGGACGGCCACCGTTTAAAGTTATTGGTTAATACGGGCTTAATTACAGATGCCTATCGCTCGTTAGATAAAGGCGCAGAAGGGGTTGGCCTGTATCGAACCGAAGTGCCGTTTATGATGCGCGACCGATTCCCCTCTGAGTCGGAACAAGCGCAGATTTATCGCTCTCAGTTAGAAGCTTTTGCCCCTCAGCCGGTGACCATGCGTACGCTGGATATCGGAGGGGATAAAGCTCTGACGTATTTCCCGATTGAAGAAGACAATCCATTTTTAGGATGGCGCGGCATTCGTGTCACCTTGGATCACCCTGAAATCTTCCTGCTGCAAGTGCGCGCTATGCTGAAGGCCAGCCATGGTTTGAATAACCTGAAAATCATGTTGCCCATGATCACCAGTACCAGCGAAGTGGAAGAAGCCCTGCATTTTATTTATCGCGCTTATCAAGAAGTCGTCGAAGAAGGGATCGATGTTCAGATGCCTGAAGTAGGCGTCATGATTGAAGTGCCTGCGGCGGTGTATCAGGCCAAGCAATTGGCCAGTATGGTGGACTTCTTATCAGTGGGCTCCAACGATTTAACCCAGTACCTCTTGGCGGTGGATCGAAATAATCCGAGGGTCGCGGGTCTATACGACAGCTTTCATCCGTCTGTATTAGCGGCTTTGCAGCATATTGTGAACGCGGGTAAGAGTGAAAACTGCCCTGTAAGTGTGTGCGGTGAGATGGCCGGTAATCCCGCTGGGGCCTTGATATTGATGGCCATGGGTTACGATATGTTGTCCATGAATGCCACCAACGTGCCGCGAGTAAAATCGGTATTACGCAGTACAGACATGGTTTATGCGCAAGAATTATTATCCGATGTGATGCAGCTGGACAGTGCTCAGGTCATCGGCAGTACGCTCGAATTGGCTTTGAGCAAATTGGGGCAAAGCCGCATGCTGGGTCCGCGCGCTACGTAATCGCGCTAATATGAGTTTGCTAGCGTCCAGCTAGGCATGGGTGTGAATATGAACCCCTTTATATTCTTTCTCTAACAATATTTCGAAACGACGTTGACCGGGTTCGCCCCGTTTGCCTTGACGTCTGTTTTGCGTATTGACCTGATGTGCATGCTGGAAGTTGTTTGGGGACATCAATTGATCGTATGCATGACAAACTTCAATGAAACGCTGACGTTGACTTGGGTTTTTATCCGGATGGTAGACGGAAGCTAAGCGACGAAAAGCCACTTTAATGGCAGTCGAATCAGCATCTAAGTTTAGGCCCAATGTGGCGAGGTGGCGATGGCGCACGGCGTCTTATTCAGTACGATAAAGCGCCATTCTAGCAAAAAAATAGGTTACGCCAAGAGATAACCTTACAAATCATATGTTTATCGTGGTGATTAGCGAACCCAGCTGCGTTTTCGCCCTGTGTCTAAATGAATAAAGCCGCTGTTAGGATAGTAACCCACCCCACCATCTGCGTTGGCGAGAGTGGCTTTGTGTAAGTGACGGTTACTGATACCAGGAATGCGGAAATCCAATGCGCGCCCTTGCATATGAAAACTATGCTTAGCGACGCCTTCATGATTGCGACGTAATTGATTATTGGTTTGCGGGCTGCGATAACCAGAGACCAGATAAATCTCTTGGCGCGTCTCTAGAGTTTGCTGAATGCGATGCAGCTCATCTAATAAGGTCAAGTCCATGGCGGCCACTTGATTGGCGCGGTGATCCCGCATTAGAAAGTAAATCTCAGCCAATCCGTCAACTAGGTATTCGCCGTGTTCCCAGTAGGTGCTATTGATCCTTTCACCTGTGTGTAAGTTTTTAAGCTTAAGACTACGCGCTTCATCACGGGGCAGAATAAGGGACGTATTTGCCGCAAAAAGAGAGCTGCTGCCCATGGCTAAGGCCGTAAAACTTGAATATTGAATAAATTCGCGGCGATTCACTGCAGATTCCCTGACGTTTTTTATTATGACTAAAATTCGGGCAGGGATTGTGCCATCTAAGCTCGGTTATAAGCAAAGCAGCTATCTATTACGTTTTAGGAACTCAAAGGAATTTCAGGGAGGAGGCTACTCATGGCAGCCCATTGATTACAGTACGATTGAATCCAATTTGTGACTCTCGCCATGGATTTGATCACGCTTGTAAACATCATCACGAACTTGCAGCTGGCCGTTTTCATCGACCCAGGTGGTCCAATACATTAGATAGACCGGCACAGGGTCTTTCAGATGAACGGCGCGAGTTTGTGCTTTCTCAATGACTTTATTGATGGATGCTTGATTCCAGTTTTGCTCTTTTAACAAGGCATGGGCCAGCTCCAATGGTTTTTCAACTCGAATACAGCCACTGCTCAATGCACGCATATCGTAGTTAAAAAGCTCTTTATGGTTGGTGTCGTGCAAATAAATGGATTGGTCATTGGGTATCACAAACTTCACATGGCCAAGGGAATTATCTTCTCCTGGTCCTTGAACAAAGCGGTAGGTGTTGACCCTTGAGTCGAACCCTTGCCAGTCGATACCGGCGGTGATGTCGATTTCTTTTGCAGGCAGCTGCCAGCCCTCATAAATTTTGAAATTATGTTGCTGTAAGTAATCTGGTTGGCGTTTAGCGTGAGGGATGATGTCCCGTTTAGCGATGCGGTGAGGCACGTTCCATTCTGGTGCTAATACGATGGTGTTGATAGTCTCAGCCAGCACAGGGGTGCGCAGTTTTTCACGGCCTATGATTACCTTCATGCTTAACTGGCTTTGTTCGTTGTGGATTAAATCCAAACGGTAATTGGCCATGTTGACCAAGATGTAGCGCTCACCAAGGTGTTTAGGAAGATAGCGCCAGCGTTTCATGTTCAGTGCAATGCGTTGAGCCATGAAATAAGGCGCTACATTTAAGCGGGCCAAGGTGGCGGTATCGACATTGCCACTGGTTTTTAAACCGTTGCGTTTTTGAAAATGTTTAATGGCCGCCACAGTATCAGAATCCAACTCATACACACTGCGGGTGTCATTGGGTTGGTAATCTTGTTCAAGCAGCAGTGGATCTTGTTTGGTTTGCTCGGGCTTCAGCCAGTCCAAGGTGCCTTGGTGAAAATCTCCGTAGGATTGAAGCATCCAACGAATTCGTGGCACCTGAGGGTGGCGGTCGCCTAAAGACAGTTCTTGTTGTACCTCCAGTGGATACCACATGCCACTGTCGGCAATGTCTTGATAGCGATCCAGTTCAGCGGTCAGACGTTGGTAACCTTGATGGCTTGGCACCAGCTGACTAACAAGGCTATATAGCTTGCCTTGCTCAAGACTCTGGGACAATAAGCTAATGACATCCAATGATGAGATACGCGCGCCAGGAGGGGCCGCCACTTTCTTGAATGATGGGTGATCGAGCTCACCGTTATTGGGCAACAGCTCATTATTCATAACTTGCTGAGCGAAGTCGATATAGGCATCGCTTAAAAGGACATCAATGGCCGCCGCGTGCTTCGGCTGATTACTCAAGCGTTCAATTTCGGTTTGCAGTTTACTGATGCGATAGCGATAAGCCTTCCATTCGTCACTGGCTGTGTGGCGTAAGCTTTTTACCAAGGCTTTACCGGCTTTGTTCAGCTCGAAGTGATCCATCCATATTGGCTGGTGGTTGTGCTTGCGGTAAACAAGGTCGAGTTCTTCTCGGTACTGCAAGCTGATGTTGCCGGCCACTTCGCCTGGGGCATCGTAAAGCCAATATTCAATGCTTTCCTGGGCCACGAGTGGTGCCATGACCGGACGGGTCGACCCACTAATAAAGATGGCGGCATACAAAAGCGTCAGGCAAAGGGCACCCAGAATCAGCATGATCCGACTTTGTTTTTGGGCACGAGGACGCCTGACAGGCGCGGTGTAGAAATACTTGTCCATAGCCAAAGTATGGCAGGGGTAAAAGCGTTATGTGATGCATTTCACGGTGGTTTGCGATGGGTTTTGGTAACCAATTGAAAGTCTTTGTAACTCAAAAAAATGACGCTTTATCTTTCAATCAGTTAGCGGCGTTTTTACCCATAATGAAGGGTGACGCCAGAAATTTAATCTATTGAAATTACAAAATAATCTTAAAAAAATATTTTTAAAAATCAAAATTCACGAGCTGGCGGACGTCTCCTGCCGTGTCATAGCTGGCCTCTTCAAATTGAATGCCATTTTGATGAATTTGCAGGGCGGTACTGGCCCTAGTGCCGTAGTTCTCGCTGATTATGAATGCGGAGGACAGTAAGGTTTCCCAGGGTTGACCGATGCCGGTATCCGGCTGCATAGCTTGTGGATAAGTAGCTGGATCCCGCAAGATGGTGTGTAAGGGTGCGTGACGACCTTGCTCTAACCAGCTTTGCAGATGACGTTTGGCGGCGTTCAGCTTTGGCCATGGGGTGTCCAGTGCCGCATTGCTCAAGCCATATAGACCAGCGTGCAGCTCTACGGGGCCATTGGATTGGTGGTTGGTGTAATACCAGCACTCGTGTCGGTTGCCCACAATTAGGTTGAAGCCATCATAGCGATTGGCCTGCTGGTGGATATGGGCAAGATATTGCTGGGGTTCTGGCTGGTCAGACAAGTAATCCAAGACCAGCTGTCCCCTAGAAATGTCACCTTGATGCGGGCTTGGGAGTTGGCGCACATTGGTCAGTGCAGCGAAATAGCCTTGCTTGGTGACGCCAAGCCAAGTGCCGCCGGCGCTTAAATCTTTACCGGCCAGTATGTGAGGGTGTTCTGGCCAGAACTGAGCCTGCAACGCAGGGCGCTGATGGAATTCATCGCGATTAGCCACAAGGGTCAAGGGGGTAGCGCCATTAGGCTGCCAGTTGAAACTAAGTAAACACATACCCAGCAGTTTACGCAGTGGTAACCGTATAGCCAATAGCGGCTTTAGCATTCATAATGCAGGCCCTTAAAATAAGTTGAAAGTACGATGCTGTTATTAACGTATCTAGCGGTTGGTGCATTTGCTGGATTGCTTGCAGGCCTATTTGGCATTGGTGGCGGATTGGTCATTGTACCGGTCTTGGTGATCACTTTTGAAAGCCTGAAATTCGCACCGGATGTGCTGACTCACATGGCGGTGGCCACGTCACTGGCCAGTATTGTGTTTACCTCCATTAGTTCAGTGCGCACTCACCACCAAAAAGGCGCCGTGGATTGGCCCATCGTGAAACAATTGAGCGTCGGAATTTTACTGGGAGCCATTCTTGGGGTGCTAACCGCGGATGCACTCAGCGGTGTTGCATTGCAAATGGTCATCGGAGTGTTTGCGCTCTTGATGGCTGCCCAAATGGGGTTGGGGTTGAAGCCCAAGCCCAGCCGCGCTTTGCCAGGGAAAGCTGGAATGGTCAGTACTGGCGGTGGCATTGGCTGGGCATCTGCCTTATTTGGTATTGGTGGCGGCTCGTTAACCGTTCCCTTTTTAACTTGGTGTAATCATCCCATGCAGCGCAGTGTGGCAACAGCCGCCGCTTGTGGCCTTCCCATTGCGTTGGTTGGGGCGCTGACAAATATTGTGGTTGGGTGGAATAATGATCATTTACCTGCGCAATCCATTGGCTATGTTTACTGGCCTGCATTACTTGGTATGGTGGTGACCAGTATTCCTTTTGCTCAGCTCGGTGCCAAGTTGGCTCACAGGTTAAGCGCTGAGAAATTAAAAAAACTATTCGCTGTTATGTTGGTCGTAGTGGCCATTAAGTTTTTAACCGCTCATGTGTAATGAAAACATTTAAAAAATAAATACGGAATGTCCATGCTCACCTATCCCAATATCGACCCCGTCGCCATTAGCATTGGCCCTATTAGTATTCACTGGTATGGCCTGATGTATTTAGTGGGCTTCACCCTTGCTTATTTAATGATGATGCATCGAGCTAAGCAGCCAGGATCAAATTGGACCAAGGAGCAAGTCAGTGATTTGATTTTCTACAGTGCCATGGGGGTTGTGATTGGTGGGCGCTTTGGTTACGTGATCTTCTATAACTTTTCAAAATTCTTAGATGACCCGTTATGGTTGTTTGCCGTTTGGGAAGGGGGCATGTCGTTCCATGGTGGGCTGCTGGGCGTGATTGTAGCGTGTATTTTATTTGCGCGTCGTTATGGTAAGACCTTATTCCAAGTAACCGACTTTGGTGCGCCTATGGTGCCGATCGGCTTGTTAACCGGTCGTATTGGTAACTTTATTGGTGGTGAGCTTTGGGGGCGAGTCAGTGATGCACCTTGGGCCATGGTCTTTCCAAAAGGCGGGCCATTACCGCGCCACCCTAGTCAGCTATATGAAGCCTTTTTGGAAGGCTTTGTGCTGCTTATTATTTTGTGGGTCTTTAGTAGTAAGCCCCGCCCCGCTATGGCGGTGAGTGGTTTGTTCCTAGTGGGCTATGGTGTGTTCCGCTTTATGGTTGAATTTGTACGCGAGCCTGATAATCACATTGGGTTTGATTTACTGGGTTGGATGACCCGCGGCCAAATACTGTGTGTTCCCATGGTCCTATTTGGCGCAGCATTAATTTACATGGCGTATAAAAAAGAAAATGCCAAGGCACAACAGAAGAGTTAATTATGAAACAATATTTAGAACTGTGCCGTCGCATTATTGATGACGGTGTTTGGATTGAAAACGAACGCACAGGTAAGCGCTGCTTAACCGTAGTCAATGCAGATCTTGAATATCGAGTGGATAAAAACGAATTTCCGTTGATCACGACTCGTAAAAGTTTTTTTAAGGCCGCTATTGCTGAATTTTTAGGTTATATCCGTGGCTATGATAACGCCGCTGACTTTCGAACGTTAGGCGCTAAAACATGGGATGCCAATGCAAACCTGAATGATGCATGGTTGAATAATTCTCATCGTAAAGGTGAAGATGATATGGGCCGAGTTTATGGTGTGCAAGGTCGTAGCTGGGCGAAACCGGATGGCGGCTTTGTTGATCAGCTTAAGAAAATCGTTGATAACTTAAAACAAGGCATTGATGATCGTGGTGAGATTATGTCGTTTTATAATCCTGGCGAATTTCACATGGGTTGCTTACGCCCGTGTATGCACACTCATAATTTTTCTTTGCTGGGTGATACCTTGTATTTAACCAGTTACCAGCGCTCTTGTGATGTGCCGTTAGGATTAAACTTCAATCAGGTTCAAGTGTTTTTCTTCTTGGCTATTGTTGCGCAAATTACCGGTCACAAGCCGGGTGTGGCGTATCATAAAATTGTGAATGCACATATTTATGAAGATCAATTAGAACTGATGCGTGACGTACAACTGAAACGTGAGCCTTTCCCTTCACCTAAGTTAATCATTAATCCAGATATTAAATCCCTTGAGGATCTGGAAACCTGGGTGACGATGGATGACTTTAAAATTGAAGGCTACCAACACCACGATGCTATTGCTTATCCATTTAGCGTCTAACACTGAACTAGCTTACGGATTAAATACAGGACCATTATGAAATTAGCCCTCATTGCTGCGTATTCTCAAAACCGTGTTGTCGGCTATGACAATAAATTACCTTGGCATTTGCCAGAGGATTTACAATATTTTAAGCGTTGCACAACAGGTAAGGCCATCATCATGGGCCGTAAAACCTTTGAAAGTATTGGCCGTCCTTTGCCTAACCGTACGAATATTGTGATTAGCCGTAATCCTGATTATAGCCCTGAAGGTGTTAAAGTGGTTGCCAGCTTAGACAGTGCTATTGAATTGGCAAAAGCGGTTAATGAAGTGAACGGCATCGAAGAGGTTATGGTGATCGGTGGAGCAACGATTTACGAATTAGCCCTGCCTCTAGCGGACCGCTTGTATCTGACTCATGTGCATGCACGTATTGAAGGGGATGCTTACTTCCCTCAAGTGGATTTTTCAAAATGGCACGAAGTACAGCGAGCAGACTATTCTGCCAGCGACAGTAATCCCTATGATTACAGTTTTGTTGTATACGAAAAAGAATAATCGTTAAGAGATTTCGACGTTAAAGAAAATTACCTGATTACGCCCTTGAGCTTTTGCTTGATAAAGGGCCTGATCAGCTTGATTGATCATGTATTGTTGATTTCTGTCATCGCTCTTTTGAGGGATCATGGTGCTAACACCTAGGCTAGCGGTTAGTTTAATTTGTTTGCTGTTCCATGTTAGGTATAAACCCTCTATATCTGCTCTGATTTTTTCCGCAACGTCCAGCGCGCCTTTCTCTGGGGTGTTGGGTAAAATAATCGCAAACTCTTCACCGCCGTATCGGCAGACGATATCTTGATCTCTAGCAGCATGGTGAGCAATGCAATTTGCCACATGCTTTAAGCACATATCCCCTGCAGGGTGACCGAATTGATCATTTACTTGTTTAAAATAATCAATATCCAGCATGATGATTGTTAGTGCAGATTGATCCCGGTGAGCTCGCTTGTGCTCTTTTGCCCAGTTTTCGTTAAAGTAATACCGATTATTAAGCCCAGTGAGGGCATCGGTAATACTGATGGTTTTTAGTTTCTCATTCGCACTGGATAATTCTTCTAGTGTGTTTTGTAATTCTTGTGTGCGCGTGTCCACCAGTGATTCTAATTTTTGTGTATGTTCACGCTCAATACGTAAATTTTCAATTTCTGCATTAAAACTTTTTTCTTTTTCTATATTTACCTGATGAGCCAACTCTAGAGATTGCTGCTGAGCCAGTATTTTGTCTTTTTGAGCATTGCCCATTCGATCGGCCAGAGCTAAAGATAAAAACATAATTTCAAGGCCAGCACCCAGTTGAACGCCATATTCACTAAAGACGGTAATGGGTAAAAATCCTAATTTATTACCTAATAGAAAGAGTGCACCTACTAGAAATGCGGTCCAAGCCATAACGAAGAACCGAGCACTCGGGTGGTCGATCTTCACCATATAGATGGCGATGAATATGACGCAAATAACAGAGTAGGTAACAAATAACGTGGCAATATAAATCGAAAGATAATATGGCAGTATAAAACAAGCGAATAATAACAATACGCTGATATAAATACTGGATGTTAATACTCGATAAAGGTTAAGGCTTATATTTTTGATGTGGAAAAAATCAATAATGAATGAGAACAAGGCCAGACAGACTAAGACCATACTGACTTGCGTAATGTACTGATTGACGACAGGGAAGTCAGGCCAAATGAACTGATAACCAATACCATGAAGACTTAGTTGGAACGTTGCAAAGATTAATATGTAACTGACATAGGTTAGATAGACCCGCTCTTTTTCAGATAGCCAGACCATAAAATTGTATAGGGCCATAATCAATACCATGCCATAGAATAGCCCTTGAAATAAGAAATGAGTCAAAGTGTAAAAGTTGAAATCATCCCATTCCCAGAATACCAAGGGCACTTGAATAGAGCCTTCGCTTTCAATTCGAGCATAAATGGTTGTCGCGTCATAAGGGAATAAATCGATAGGAAATACAATGTTGGGGTGCAGTACAAACTTCTCAGATATGGCCGTTTTATCGCCGCCATAAAAATATGATATGACCTGTTTATGGGTGTTAACGACGTAAATATCAACGCTGTCTAGTAAGGGGTAAGCTAATTCCAGTGCCCATTCTTGATTGAGTACGTTGTGATTGTCGACTTCAAATTTTAGCCAATAGGCATGATTACTAAAGCCAAAGTTTAAATCATCACCTTGGTTTTTAATCCAATCTTGTTCCGTTGACAAGATTTGCTCTATACCAATGATCTCTTTTTGTTCTTGAATGAAGCTAATATAGGGAGCAACACGGTAATGGCCCTCATTGTCGAGTATTAGGGGTTCGGCGGAGATTGGCATTAATGCGAGGATTAATAATAATGATGCCAAGACTTTATACATGATTGATCCGTTAACCCTTATACATATAGGCTAGATCAATGATCTGCTGCGTCAATAGTTGTTTAAATTTCTTATTATTGTTGAATGGAGTTACCAGCTTTGTTTTTAGCTTGGTACATATGTCCGTCTGCTTCTTTTAATAGCTCGTTGGCGGATAAGTAGTCTTCTGGACCCGTTTGGGCGATGCCAAAACTTAATGAGAATGAGCCATAGCGTGCTTTGAAGCCATTGATGATTTTGTCACATATGCCTTTAGCTGAGTCAATATCGCATTCTGGCAGTATTAAACAAAACTCATCCCCACCATGGCGGCAGGGGATATCAGTTGTTCTGACATTATCCAGTAAAATTAACCCGATGCTTTTTAATACCTCATCACCTTTAATATGACCAAACTTGTCGTTAATGGATTTAAACTCATCAATGTCAAAATAAATCATCGATAATTTGGTGGCGTGTCGTTTTGCTAATGCCAATTCACGTTTGAGTAATGCCTCCATGGCTCTTTGATTAAAAATGCCAGTAAGAGGATCGAGTTGTGTGAGTTTTTCAAGTTGCTGGGTTCGCTCTGCCACCTTTTGTTCAAGACTTGAGGCGTACTCTTCTGTTCGCCGTTTAGCATTTTCAATTTCGCCGACAAGGCTATCAATATACGTATCGAATACCAATGTTGTGTCAAAGTACAATAATTTATCCAAGACGATGATGGTTTCTTGTAGTGTTTTCTCGTCTTGAATGTTGTTTTTAAGTGTATTGATGATGATGTACTTTAGGCTCCATACAGCAGATAGATATAGTTTGGGTTCGACACCAATGCGCTTATGTACCATGCCAATTCTTAAGCGATTATTGACGTATTGGCTATCATATTGACCAGAAAAAAGATCGAGCACATATTTTCTTTGGGCTGAGCGTAGGCGTAATAGTGTGTCTGCATCACCGATCAATAAGGAGATTTCATCAATTTCGGTTTGGCGTTCATAGAATTCATCAACAATAATATCGATGCTGTCTTCAATCATGTTCTGAAGGCTTGAGAGCAGCTTTAGATCGTCATCGTTTAATCCCAGTAGTTGCTTTCGCCGCTGTATTTCAATGTCGCCCAGCTGCATTTGCTCGAGCAATGTTTGCTGTGTCCGCCTCACAGAACGCTCCTTGTTACCACGCTTAGCCTTTTATGCCCTAGGGTTAAAAATGTATTTACTCAGTTAGTATAGGTAGTAAATGAAAAATAGGGAGACTCCCGAGAATGATATTAAAATCATTATTTTGTTTATTAAAACAAGGATTTATAAAGATGACATGAAAATTTGAAGACCATCTCGGCCACTATTTTTCACGGTGTATAGGGCTTCATCGGCTTGTTGCCAAGCTTGCATCAACCCATTTTTGACCTCGGCCAGGCCGATGCTGACGGTCAAGTGGATGGTTTCGTTGATGCCATTGGGCTTAAATTGATGCTCTCTGATTCGTTTTATAATGTAGCTGGCTTTTTCTCTGGCTTGTTCTGTATCGCAATCACCTAACAAAATAACGAACTCTTCACCACCAATCCTGGCGACCAAGTCATGAAGTCGACAGCAGGATTGAACAATTTCAGTAAATTCGATTAAGCAGAAATCGCCTATTTGATGGCCATATTGATCATTTATTTTTTTAAAATAATCGATGTCTAAGATCATAAGACAGGTGGTTTTTTTCTCACGTTGCTCAAGACTCAAGAGGCGTTCTGCGTTCTCCATAAAACCGCGACGGTTCATAATGCCTGTTAATGGGTCGCTGATTGCAATGCAGGCTAACTCTTGATTACTGGCTTTAAGCGCGAGTGATAATCGGCGGAAGTGATAAATCGCAAATGAAAAGATGACGAGTAATACTAAGCTGATTGATGCTACAAAAATTGAAAAAGTATAATTTTTTGGTACGGCCTCGTTGAAAATAAACCCACTAATATCCTTTGATTCCTTGGTCATATCGAGATCATTATAGACATTCGCAATATGCTGCCAGCGACCTGGATTCATGTGACCAATTTGCACAAGTTCTGGCAAGATAGACTCACTTATTTTTTCGGCTTCATACTTTAAATGCTCTCTTGATTTATTAGGGGCGTATTTTTTAGCAATAATATCAACAGATTCTTCAATATTATCCATCGCATATTGCCAGCCTTGTAAGCTTGCGTGTTTAAAGCGCTTCACTAAATCTGGATTACTTTTAGCCAGCGATTGCTGGGTAATCAGTACATCACTATAAAAGTTGATGCCGTAGTCTCTCGGTTTGATTAAATGAAAATCGATGTTCTTTTGTTTTAAATAGAAGGGTTCATTTGATATATAGCCATTGTAAGCATCGACCTTGCCTGAAATTAAATCATTGATATCAAGGCTGGTGGGGATCACGTTAATGCTCTCAGGAGGAATGCCCTCTTGGTTTAAAAGTGCAGACAGCTCTGCATTAGCCGGCCTAGGTAATGCCATAAGCGTATGTCCAGGGAGATCTTGGGCGATACGTATGTTTTTCGATGCTAGGGTTATCCAGACAATAGGTGAGGTCTGGCCGATGGCCGCTAAGGCTAGAATGGGGTCGCCTTCCATATAGTTAATGACCACGGCAGAGTTGCTAACGGCGAATTGAGCATCATTATTTAAAAGCGCTCTAACGACATTCAGGGCGTCCTTTCCGCCGGGCTTGATATTGACCTTGATCCCTTGCTCTTCATAAAAGCCCTTCTCTTGAGCCATATAATAACCGGCAAATTGGAATTGGTCGTACCAGCGCAGCTGCAGTGTGACCTCGTCAACGGCATAGACGATAGAAATGGGCGTTAAGAAATACACAAGGCTAAATCGAGTTAACCAAGCTTTGGCATTCATGAGTGGCGCCAAGGTGATTAGGATTACTAACAGTATAGGAAGCTTTGGAATAATTGCTGATTCCAGTAAGGATTATTCGCAAATAGGATAGCTGTGTCCCAATATTACTAATTTTGATGCCATTCGACTCTATTGAGAAGCGTGCTAACAACAGCAGGTTATGAGGTAAAGGTGAATGTGAATACTAGAAGAAATAAAGGTTCGTTGTCGTGTTTTGATGTATTTTTATGATAATTCAGGGAGCCGATGGATATCGACCCTTTCTAGAACTCAGCAAGTCTTGCCCAATAACAGGTGCGCTTGTTAATGGGCAATTCTTAGCTAAGCGTTTAAACCTTTACTGCGTCTAATGCTTGGCTGACATCGGCAATGATATCTTCAATATTTTCAATGCCCACCGAGATGCGTACGAGGTCAGTACTGACTCCAGCTTTGGCTAATTCCGCTTCGTTTAACTGACGGTGAGTCGTGGAAGCAGGATGGCAGGCCAGTGATTTGGCGTCACCAATGTTCACTAAGCGTAAGATCATTTGCAGTGCATCGATAAACTGAGTTCCCGCTTCTAATCCACCTTTGATGCCAAAGCTTAAAATACCGCTGGCTTTACCATTGGTGATTTTTTGGCAGGTATCAAAATATGGGCTGTCTTCTAGTGCCGCATAATTTACCCAGTTTACTTTGTCGTGAGCGCTCAGAAATGCTGCTAGTTTTTCTGCATTCTGGCAATGACGCTCCATGCGTAAACCCAAGGTTTCTAATCCTTGCAGGATCTGGAATGAGTTCATTGGTGAGATTGCCGCACCTGTGTTGCGCAAAGGTACAACGCGACAACGACCAATAAAGGCCGCGGGCCCCAAGGCTTCTGTGTAAACGACACCATGGTAAGATGGGTCTGGCTCATTCAAAACAGGGAAACGCTTTTTATTGGCAGCCCAGTCAAACTTACCAGAGTCAATGATAGCGCCACCAATAGAAGTACCGTGACCGCCAATGTATTTTGTTAATGAATGCACAACAATGTCGGCACCTAATTCAAATGGACGACATAAGAAAGGCGTTGCTACTGTATTATCAACAATGACTGGCACACCGTGTTTATGGGCGATTTCAGCAAGCTTAGTGATGTCCACAACATTGCCGGCAGGGTTACCGATGGATTCGCAAAAAATTGCACGGGTTTTGTCGTCGATGGCGTTTTCAAAGCCTTCGTAATCATCATGAGAGATTAAACGTACATCGATCCCTTGGTTCGGTAGGGAGTGAGCAAATAGATTGTATGTGCCGCCGTATAATTGGCTGGTGCTGACAATATTGTCACCGTTTTTACATAAGCATTGGATGGCATAGGTAATAGCGGCCATGCCAGAGGCCACTGCCAAGGCACCAATGCCACCTTCCATTGCTGCAATGCGTTGCTCTAGTACATCCGTGGTTGGGTTCATGATGCGAGTGTAAATATTACCAGGCACTTTTAGATCAAATAAATCGGCGCCGTGCTGGGTGTCGTCAAATGTGTAAGACGTGGTTTGATAGATGGGTACCGCGGCGGCTTTTGTGGTGGCCTCTGATGTGTAGCCATGATGTAGCGCCAGTGATTCGAGTTTCATACGTTATCCTTACTAATAAAATGATATACATACCATGCACGGGTATAGCCGTCACTCTACTGCATTTTTTGTCAGATTTGCATGGCTAAAAGCAATCAATGTTACACTTGCCCCACATAAATTTATAAGTGGGTGTTCGTTTTGCATTTAAAGCGTCAATTGCACCGTCGATTATTGAAAATAACGTTGGCGGTTTTGATCATTTTATTATCGCTACAGTGGCTAATTCCGGCGCTGGGTCTTTACGCACTGAAACAATGGTACAGCGAGCAAGGTGAAGGATATGAGCTAACCGTTGAAGATTGGACGTTTTCTCCTTGGCGCGGATTAGTTCAATTCAAAAACGTGCGTTTTCAATATGCCCAGCAAATGTCCTCGTTTAATGAGCTGACGTTAAATATTGCCATGCTGGATTTAGCTAAGCGCAATCTTGCAATTGAGTATGCTCGTTTTGATGGTTTGAAGCTGACAGTCAATCAAGATGAAGAGGGAGTGAACTTGTTAGGCCTGTCGTCTAGCCTATTGCAAAACGAAGACGCTAATAACCCCCAGCGTGTTGCAGAAGAGAGTGTTAGCGAGTCGGTATCAGCAAGCGATGCACCTGAAACGCCATCGTGGACATTTGAAATTCGAGACGTCGAACTCAATAATCATGTTTTTGCATTTAGCCGATCCAGTACAGATATCGCATTTGAGCTCACTCATATTGGTGTTACGGGCATCAACCCCCTTAGAGAAATCCGCATCAATAGTGAAGTCATTATTCATTCGTTGCAAAATAGACAGCCGGCGATCTCTATTAACGAGCCTGTCACGATTAAACTGAATGGTTCGTTGCAACAATTAATGAAAACCCCTTCTTTTAATGGGGATTTAATTGTGGAGAACATGAAGGTGGCGACTCCATGGCTGCCTGATAGTGGATTCAAACGCGTCATGTTATCGAACATGAGTGTTTCCAAAGAACTGCAATCATTATCTCAGTTGGATATTGAAGCCTTATTTATTGAAGAGCAGATGCTGTCTCTTAAACATTATTATGCGCAGGATATTCGTTTTAAAGACAATACTCTGACAACAGGGGTGCACGAATGGGGTGGATTAAGCACTACGTTGAATGTCAACGAAGACGGCGGGCTTGAGCAGCTAACGCTGGATAAGACGGATTCACAACCCTCTCAAGCGCAAACGCCGGCTGACAATACTGGCAGTAATACGGGGGCTGACAACCAGACACCTTTTAATTTTTTCATCACTGAAATCAGGCAAGACAGTCAACAGCCTTCATATATTAACATTCGAAACAGCCATGTTAATCCAACATTAAATTTGGGTATCACGTTGAATCAATTGGTTGTTAAAAATATTAATAATCAGCAAGAAACAATATCGTTAATGTTGGAAGCGAAATCAGATGAATACAGTCGAATCATGCTTGAGAGTAACGTCGCGAGCAAAGATCAAATCAATGGCGATATTGTATTGAAGATTGATCAGTTCGATTTGGTACCATTGAATGGTTATGTGGCGAAAGCGATTGGTTATCACGTTGAGCAAGGTCAATTGAATTTAGGTGCGAGCGTTAAAATAAATCAAGGGCAGCTTTCTGGAGATGCCCAGTTGCTGGTGAGAAACAGCAATCTAATACCAGAAGATCAAGCCACGATGGATCGCATTAGTAAGCAAATATCCATGCCAATAGAAACGGTTTTATCATTAATTAAAGACGATGATAATAATATGGAAATGAATATCCCTATTAAGGGCGATATTAATGCGCCGGATTTTGGTGTTGATGATTTAATTTCTCAGTTGGGCCAAAAGGCACTCACCAGTGCGACTTTGCATTATATTAAACAAGCCATTTTTCCATACGGACTGCTAGTCAGTGTCGCCGACTATGTAGGTGACGAGTTGTTCTCTATTTCACTTACTCCCATTGTATTTGTAGAGGATGAACTTGATGAAAAACAGCAAGGCTACTTATTGAAAGTGGTTGCCTTAATGAATGACAAAGCGAGTTTGCAGTTAAGGATTTGTGCGCAAGTGGATAAAGCCGAGAAAACACAAGATTGGCAGCAAATGGCGCTTGATAAAGCCAATAAGATCAAGCGATTTTTGGTAGATCAAGATGAAACCCTGTCACCAAGGATTGTGTTATGCCAGCCAAAAATTGATGATGTAACCCAGGTCAAATTGGGTTTTTAGGCAGAAATAGTCGCAAATTTAATAACCGATATGTTGTATGATGACGTTATGATGACAGCTAAATCTTTTACCTCAAAAATCCTAATTATCGATGACCATCAAATCTATTTAGATGGTCTCGAAATGCTGCTTAGGCAGGCGTTTGAGCAGGCTAGTATTTATAAAGCCTGCAATCTTGAAGAGGCTCGAGTACACCTTCAATCCGGTGTGGAGTTTGATCTGATTCTGCTGGATTTAACACTTAATGATTCCAATGGCTTTCAATTGTGTGAGCTGGATGAATTAAAGCATCAACCGATCGCGATTCTCTCCGCCTCTGAGCATCTTAAGGACATTCAGCAGGCACGTACGCTAGGGCTATTGGGCTTTTTAAATAAGGCCAGTGACAATGTGAAACTCATTGACGATATCCAGCGCTTGCTGCAGGGCGAATGTATTTATCCAGAGGCTGGCGTAGCTTCCTTGATATTGACCCCTAGGCAGCAAGATGTGCTGAATCTATTATCGGAGGGCTATCCTAATAAAGTCATCTGCAAGGAGTTAAAGCTCAGTGAGGCTACCGTGAAGACGCATCTACGTGCCCTGTTCAGTATTCTAGATGTACATACCCGTACCCAATGTGTAAATGTGGCACGAGAGAAAAACCTTATTTAATCGCGAGCAATTTGGCTCTGAGCCTGGATGGACTTAATGGCTTACGTAAAAATTGGCTGTTATAGTTCTGTGCTAGGTTTAATAAATTTTCTCCCCCGTGAGAGGACATGAGAATACTCGGAATGTCTTTGCCGTTTGCATATTTAATGATTTCCTCTCCGCAACCATCGCTCAAATTCCAATCACTGATAATGCAATACCAATCCTGTGTGATTAGGTTCATTGCATGCTGTATTCCATTCACGCTGATTACGTCATAGTCCCATTGTTTAAGCATGGCCTCGACGCTGGTTAACACGTCAGGGTCATCATCAACGAGCAAAATTCGTTTTTTCTCAATTGTGCTTTCATTAACTTGGTCTTCGTTTTGAGCTCGCGGCAGACGAACGCTAAAAACGGTTTCACCAGGTTGGCTAGTGAATTCTAAGTCATGGTGTAAACGCTTACAGAATTGCGCCACGATGGCCAAGCCTAGTCCTAAGCCATCTTGTGATTGCTGACCTTTAATGAATTCATTAAAAAGAGTGGATTTCAGCTCATGATGGATGCCTTTACCATCATCAATAATTTTTAGGGTGACCTGATCATGGCTTACGACGCTGTGAATCCATATGTGATTACATTGGCTATGGTTGAGTGCATTCTCAATTAAGTTATGAAGGATACGGCTAAGGATGGTGAAGTCGCTAAAAACATAGCACGGCTCAACAGTGATCTTGAGTTGAATGTCATGTTTTTGCAGCCTTGACTTAAATAGGTTGGCAATTTGCTCAACGATTTGAATCAGTGAAAATTCGGTCAACTTTGGCTGAATTAAATTTAAATTGATTTTAGAGATATCAAGCATTTGAGTGAACATGGAGTTCAGCGAGCGAATACCTTGATTCAATTGTTCTATGTTTGGATCATCCGGTCGTTCTTCTTTGAGCACATCCCCCATGAGGGCAATCCCCTGCAAAGGCTGTCGAATATCATGACTGGCCGCTGCTAGGTATTTGTTTTTTTGTTGAATGGACTTCAGTGCGTGTTGGTGATGGATATCCAACATGCGTTTGCGTAAGAAGTTGGCTCTTTGATTGTGTTCGGTGACATAGGCCCCAATAGCCGCTGAGACCAGCACGATACTTAAAAACAAAACATGATTTAAATAATCCGCGAAGTTTAAATAAAACAACGGCTCGCTCAGGGCGTATAGCACCACCATGGCAATATTAATGCTTAAGGCTAAATAAAATGGCAAAGCCATAATAAAAAAACCATACATCATGACAATCATGAGTCCTTCATATGGTAGGTCAATTCCTTGTACATGAGCCAGCCAAATAATATAAACAATGCTTAAACTGGTGATTAATAACGTCGCACTGTATACCCATAAATAATAACGAGGCGGTTTGAAATATAACCATAGGGTAACAACGATAATCGCGGGCAAGACTAAACCGATGCGTACAATGGATGTGTGCATGGCGATTGCGGGGTGCAGTAAGAACCAGTCGAGCACACAGAATATCAATACAAAAATACCTGCTGAGATGCCAACAGGCAGTACGCGATTTAATATGCGTTGACGCACAAACCCTTGAAATTCGGCCTCAAGGGGTTTGGGGAAGATTAACCAAGGAAAGCCCTTAGTGATGGTTTGATTAATAATCGATAATTTATCCATTGCGCGAGTGTGCCAATGGATGGTGTTTGGCTCAAGCAAAGAATGGCTTATTGGCCTTGCTGTGCCAGTTGCCAAGCCTGAACCATACTGTACTCCTCACCTGTAAAGTACTGCGAGGCAATGTCATTGATGGCATTTTGTTCACTGATGCTATCAAGGCCTTGGTTGTTGAGCTCATCTATGGCTTGTGTGAATTGTTGGTATTTACGCTTCAATTGCTGTTGAGATTGAAAGTCTTCTACGATGATCTGTGCCTGCTCGCTATCAAAGTTATTAAAAGCGAATTCGCGTATTTCGTCGGTGCTTGGGTCATTGGCTAGTAAGTTACTGTAGTCCTGCATGGCTTTGGCTTGATTTTCTTGACGGTCAATGATTTCAACCATGTTCTGCGGTAGTTGTGCTTTTGCTAGTGCTTTAAGTTGCTGGCGCTCTTCAATGCTGAGGGACTCATCTAAATCCGCTTTCATATTACTAAGGGTATATTGGGCATACGCTTCGTCTTCGACAAATAAAGCATGGGCGACCTCGCCACCTAAATAGGTGCGGCGTAAATCGTACAAGGTTTGAAGTCCTTGTTCTAATACGCTGTAACGGTACTGGGCATCGAACTCTGAGCGTTGGGAATCAATCGGCAGAGCTAAGGCATCAAAGCTGGCCTCTTTAAAGGCTAAATAGTTTTTAAGTACCTCCATTGCGGCATCCGCGGCCTCTTTTGGTAGACCATGATAGAAATGCAAGCGCAGACGTTGAAGCGCCTGTTCAGGCGTGACTTGCCCGACACTGCTCAGAAAGTAGTCCATGAATGCTTTAAATTCTGTATCGATAATGAGTGAGCCATTGTCATCGGTACGAATTAAACCGGCAATTTGAGTATCAAGGCTATCATTGGAATAAGGGGTTTCTAGCGCAGAGAAATCTAATGTTTGCTCATTCACATTGGCTAAAATAGTTTGTGCCCCGCGAAGGGGGTTGCTGCTTGGAGGCATTTCATTGGACGAATATAAAGAGGCGCTATTGTTGAATACATATAAAATGGCGAGAAGAAAAACCGCACTGATACCGAAAATAAACTTCATCGTATGAGCCTTTGATCATTATTATTATGAGCGACACACATCCCTGTGTATCTAGTTTATAGCACGACTATAGGCCTTTACCTTTTAGGCGGTTTGCATGCTTGGTGTATAACGAAACAGGGTTAGTCCAGCCATTGATACCAAATACTTGGTTGGTGGCATCTAGGTGGTTCATGTGATAACTATCACCGATAACGCTACCTAGGTAAGTGGCACACACACCCACAAGCCCATCGCTCTTCTCGTTACCAAACACTTTTGAGGTTAGGTATAAAAACGGATCAGAAACATCAAGAACGTTGGTGGTTGCATCGTTACCTGTCCATGAAAATAACTTAATGCTCTTACCATTTACATTATGATTTTCACCACTTTTTGCACAATAGCTTGAAGTGTTAATGCCCCAAGGTGTGTAGTTGTTGATTTGCGCAGTGCCTGCAGTGGTGAGTGTTTCAAGTGCCGCTACTGAATTTTGACTCAGGTTTTGCCCGTTAGATGAAATTGCATCAATAAAATCACCTACTGCATTTGCAACCGCTGCTACGGTGGTTTCAGTCACCGAACCGGCAGGCAGTGCGCCTCGTAAAAAATCAGCGACTTTAGAGCCTTTATTTACACCGTTAATAGATGTAATTGAGGCAATGTAGTTTTTAGAATCACCATAATTCAACAAAATACGTGAAGTAGGGGAACCTTGAGAGTGGGCCATGATATTCACTTTGCCACTACCATATTGCTGAGCACAACTTTTCACTTGAGGTGCAAGCGAGGCTGCACGATCAAAGCTAGAAGAAAAGCTGCTAACAGCCGCAATGCATACTTTGGCGCCGTCTTTGGTTAGGTTGTAAGGGATATTGTAGAAATAATCCACAATGCCACCTAGTCTGTCCCAGCCAGAAACGCCATGCACGAGCATGATTGGGTGTTTGGTTTTGGTGTATCCCCACCAGGCTAAGCTGGTATTGGAGAATAGCACCAACAATAGGGCACTTAGCCCAAAGGTGATTGCACGCATGTTTTTCTCACTTTTTATTTTTATATGTGAATGAGCTGTTTTTGCTGAACAAAAACAGAGCAACATGATATGACAAGGCTGTTACAGTCACATCGCCCATATGGTCTGGGCTGTATGCGACATGGGGCTTAGAGGGGCTGAGTTTAGCCGATTAGCTATTGGTTAATGAAGGCATTGACTTGATTCATTGGCATGTGATCACTGGTATCACGGCCATACCAAACGTGCTCAATTTTACCCATAGGGTTAATCAAAAAATCAGCAGGCACTAGTTTTACATTCGGATTCGGTTGAGGGTAACCGCCTTTTAACATGCCTTTAATGATACGTGGCAATTTAAAAAACAAGGCTTTAAATAACGCGGTGGCACTGTGCTCGACACCATACTGGTTGTATAAATTAAGATCTGTATCGCTGACCATGCGAAACGGTCTTGGATGCTTAGCCACATAGCGGCGCACTTCATCAGCTGGTGAGCTGAATACCGCAATCACTTCGATGTTTTTATCTTTCCAGGTCTTATATTGTTGTGTTAATTCATACACTCGAAAGTTACAAAACGGGCAAGCGGCATCTCGGAAAAATGCCAGCATGACTTTCTTACCCTTGTATTCATTCAGTGTGATTGGTTTGCCATAAATATCTTGTGTGGAAAAATCAATACTTGGGCAGGGAGGGGTTAAGCGCATACAAATCCAAATTATATCAAACGAAATAACTTATACGTATTACTAATAAAATTGGATTTCAAATTATCGTTTAAACTCGCCTGTACCAAATGCTTGTTTAAACAGACCTTGTCGATCAATAAAGTAGTTAGCAATGAGGTTCTGTTGTTGCTTGCTCATGCTGGATTGTACCCAAATGGAGATTTTTGCATGCTCAGGTAGGGTTTCAATTAATGTGAAGCGCTTGCCAATGGTGTCCGGCTGTAAGCTGAGAAAGGGTTTGGCAGAAATAACGATGTTCACGTCTTTGCGCAAACAGGCTTCAACAATAAGAAAGTAATTGTCAAACGGTATGAGCTCAACGGTATTGGGGTTTTCTTGATAGTAATATTCTGCTGAATACAGCGCGGTAGAATCAGATAAAACGGCTGCTTTTAATGGCGTTGATTCGGTATTGGAGGCATGTGAATACTGGTAAATATGTATCGCTAATGGGCTGCTCACTAGCATGCGATAACCTTTATCAAGCAGCATGCTACGCAGTTCATCTGAATATCCCCACATAATTAAACTGGGCGTGTGAGTCTCGATTGTCCGTTCAAGGTACTCAAAGTTGGGGCCGTTACTAAAGTGGACGGGTTGTTGAATCGTATCTGAGAATTCATGGAAGATTTGTTCAGCCCTATTCAGTGTGACCTTGTCGCTATAAATTCCTTGAAAGAAGAAGTCGAAATGCGCTTCTTGCTTGGCCCAAGCTTGAGTCGTCAATACCATAATGAGCAGACAAACACGACAGATCATGAGGCTAGGGTGTTTTATCGCTTGGGTTACACAATATCTGCGTGTCACTTTGAATTGTCCACATTCTTTGAATGCATTGATAATTGCTCCGCGCTGATAGGGTGCATGTGTCTAACGATGCGGGCTTCATTTGATGTTTAGGCCGTTACACCACTACTATAAGAATAGGTCCCTTTGAGCGAAATAACAAAGCCTGCATAGGCGCGCTGATGGCACGTTTAAACCTCAATAACAGGATTCAGGCTAACCATACGAGCGGTTCGTATATTTGAACAAAGCCGTCATATAAGCCTCATAGACTTGTCATATTCCTGTTATAGCCTGACAGCGGTCATTGGGTGGTAGGCCATATTCATCATAAAAGGAGAAACACATGAATGCTTACCGAGTATTCCTAATGGGCCTAGTGCTTGTAATAGGCTTCCCCATGTATCAAGCAAATGCAGAGCAGCAGCCAAACGGCTTCCACTCATCGCTATACGATTTCTTTCAACGCTGGCATACCCGCCCTATGCCAGCGCAGTTAGGCCCACGTCCGTCTTTTTTAGTGGAGGACATGGTGGAAAGTCCTTTAAAAGCGAAACTGCAGCATTGCGGAAAAGGGCCGTTTAAATCGAGTAAGTTCTCCATTGGACACCGTGGGGCCGCCTTACAGTTTCCTGAGCATACAAAAGAGTCTTACACCGCAGCCGCTAAAATGGGGGCCGGCATTGTTGAATGTGACGTCACCTTTACCAAGGATAAAGCACTGGTGTGCCGACATTCCCAGTGCGACTTGCACACAACCACCAATATTTTAGCCACACCATTGGCTTCGCAGTGCTCAGTCCCCCCTGAGTTTGATAGTGAAGGCAAACTAGTGAATGCCGGTGAAATCAAATGCTGCACCAGTGACATTACCGTGGCCGAATTCAAAAGCCTAAAGGGTAAAATGGATGCCGCAAATACAGCTGCCACCAGTATCGATGAATACATGAATGCCACCGCCAACTGGCGCACCGATTTATATTCAGCAAGTGGCACCTTGCTTACCCATGCAGAGAGCATCGAGTTATTAAACGACTTAGGTGTGGATTTCACCCCAGAGCTAAAAGCGCCATCAGTTGAGATGCCATTTGAGGGCACTTACACCCAGCAAGATTATGCTAACCAAATGATAGAGGAATACAAAGCGGCGGGCATTCACCCAAAACGTATTTGGCCGCAGTCGTTTGATCAGCAAGATGTGTTGCATTGGATCAGTGAATACCCACGCCTTGCCCGCCAAGCGGTGTACCTTGATGGTGTATACGATACCGGCATAAGCCTAGACACCATGCTAGATTGGCGCTCGCAAGGCATGAATGTGCTTGCGCCACCGTTGTGGATGTTATTAGAAGTAAATGCCTACGGTGACATCGTCCCATCCCAATACGCCCTTAACGCGAAACAAGCAGGCTTTAAATTAATTACTTGGACGTTAGAGCGTTCAGGATTATTAAAAGACAATGGCGGTTGGTATTACCAAAGTGTGAATGGAGATTTGGGTGGTGAAGATGTGATTCATACCGATGGTGATGTTTACGAAGTGCTGGATGTATTAGCAAAAGACGTGGGTGTGATTGGTGTGTTTTCGGATTGGCCCGCAACTGTGACTTATTATGCGAATTGCATGGGCTTGAAATAAAACATTAAAGATTTATAAAAGAAAAAGCCGTTTACTTTTACAAGCAAACGGCTTTTTCCGGATAGAGCGGAGTTTAAGTAAACTTACTCTGCATCAATCAACGCATTGTCACGTACCGCACCTTTGTCGGCACTGGTAGCAAACTTAGCGTATACTTTTAACGCACGGCTCACTTTACGTGGGCGCTCTGCGACTGGCTTCCAACCTTTCTTATCTTGCTCAGTGCGACGATGAGCAAGCTCTTCATCACTTAAGTCCACATTGATAGAACGGTTAGGAATGTCGATGTTCACAATATCGCCATCTTGTAACAAACCAATGGCACCACCAGATGCGGCTTCTGGTGAGCAGTGACCAATGGACAAGCCAGAGGTACCACCAGAGAAACGACCGTCCGTTAATAGCGCGCAATCTTTGCCTAAACCTTTTGATTTAAGGTAAGACGTTGGATACAGCATTTCCTGCATACCCGGGCCACCTTTCGGGCCTTCGTAACGGATGATGACGATGTCACCGGCCACCACTTCATCGGCCAAAATGCCTTTAACCGCATCGTCTTGGCTTTCAAAGATTTTGGCACGGCCTTGGAACACATGAATGCTTTCATCAACACCGGCGGTTTTAACCACACAGCCGTCTAGGGCAATGTTGCCGTAAAGAACGGCTAAGCCGCCTTCTTTGCTGTAAGCATTTTCAAGATTACGGATACAGCCGTTTTCACGGTCACCATCAACGGTTGGATAGCGAGTGCTTTGACTAAAGGCGGTTTGCGTTGGAATGCCAGCTGGGCCCGCGCGGAAGAACTGCATCACTTCTTCACTTGGGTTACGCATGATGTCCCATTTGTCTAACGCTTCTTTCATGGTTTTTGAGTGAACGGTCGGCAGGTCTGTATGCAATAAACCTGCACGATCTAATTCGCCCAGTAAGCCCATAACACCACCGGCGCGGTGTACGTCTTCCATGTGATAAAGCGGTGAGTTAGGAGCGACTTTACTTAATTGAGGTACCACGCGAGAAAGACGGTCAATGTCTTTTAGGTCGTAATCTAATTCAGCTTCTTGAGCGGCAGCTAACAAGTGAAGAATCGTATTGGTTGAGCCACCCATGGCGATGTCCAGTGCCATGGCATTTTCAAACGCTTTAAAGCTGGCAATGTTACGTGGTAATACAGACTCATCGTCTTGCTCATAATAACGCTTAGCATTGGCAACGATGGTGCGACCGGCTTCTAGGAATAAAAGCTCACGGTCTGAGTGCGTGGCCAGTGTTGAACCGTTACCAGGTAGAGATAAGCCAAGCGCTTCGGTTAGGCAGTTCATAGAGTTAGCGGTAAACATACCAGAGCAAGAGCCACAGGTCGGGCAGGCGCTGCGTTCGTATTCTGCCACTTTTTCATCGGATGCGGTATCGTCAGCGGCGATTACCATGGCATCTACTAAGTCGAGCTTGTGCTCAGAAAGCTTAGTTTTACCAGCTTCCATTGGGCCGCCAGACACAAAGATCACCGGGATGTTTAAGCGTAAAGAGGCTAGCAGCATCCCTGGGGTGATTTTGTCACAGTTAGAGATACATACGATGGCATCTGCGCAGTGGGCATTGACCATATATTCCACTGAGTCGGCAATAAGCTCGCGGCTAGGTAAGCTATAAAGCATGCCGTCATGGCCCATGGCGATACCGTCATCGACAGCAATCGTGTTGAATTCTTTTGCAACACCACCGGCTCTTTCGATTTCACGTGCCACTAATTGACCCATGTCTTTAAGGTGAACATGGCCAGGTACAAATTGGGTGAAACTGTTGGCAACGGCAATGATCGGCTTAGAGAAGTCGTCATCTTTCATGCCAGTGGCACGCCATAGTGCACGGGCTCCGGCCATATTACGGCCGCCGGTAGAGGTCTTGCTGCGATATTCTGGCATGTTTGCTCTCTTAGATATAAAGGGTGGCTAACAAATTAAACTGGCCCGCAGTATAGCAAAGGAAAACCGCAGGTAGTATAAAAACGACACGCTTTTCATTACCTAATATGGTGCTTAAAGCCCCACAAATCATAGGCATAAAGCCAATTTCAGCGTATAAAACGAATTAAGTTGAGCCCCATATTCGGCTCGGCTAGATAAAGCACTCACTTAACGATAAGGCATGCCATGATCAAACGTTTTAGCTTATTGCTCGTGTTATTAACGGGTTGCTCGCAATCTCTTACACCGCTTACATTGGTAGTTGAAAATGGGCACGTGGATTTAGCACAGCAAGTTTCAGGTGAGTGGGACCGCGTTTGCATCCTCACGCCTTACACAACCGACAAGCAAGCCAGTAAACTTACAGGCCTTGATCACAGCCAAATAGCCGGGACGGGTATTATGAGCTCGGATAGCTTTCATGTGTTGGTATTTTTAAATGGGCAGTCACTGCATGGGCTGTATGAAGTGAATCGTAACAATGTGGAATTTAATCTCACTGCGCCATGGTGTTTTAGCAAAGAACAAAGTTATCTTGTGGTGAATTGATTTAGATAAATATCCTAAGAACAGGTACTGATAATAAAAAATTTATAGGAGAAAACATGATCATCGAAATAGACGGGCATGCATTTGATGCCGTTTTTGAAAATGAAAAGTCGCCTAAAACATGCGAAGTATTTCGCCAAGTAATGCCCTTTAATAGCCACGTGGTACATGTGCGCTGGAGTGGAGAAGGCATGTGGATTCCATTGGGAGACACAGACTTTGCTGTAGAGTATGAAGATGCCACCTCCTACCCATTGCCGGGTCAAGTATTGCTGTACCCAAAAGGTAAAAGTGAAACGGAAATACTCATAGCCTATGGCAGTGTGCAATTTGCTTCAAAAGCCGGCACCTTAGCGGGCAATCACTTTGCGAGCATTACAAGTGATCTTGATAAGCTCAGAGAAATTGGTATGTCGACCATGTGGGAAGGCAAGAAGACGATTGCTTTTACACCTTAATTATTCGCAACTTAAAATACGGAATAATATGACGATCTTTTCAAAGCAAAAACAGATACTTGGATTATTTGTTTGGTTTGTGATTAGTTTTTTAGCATCCGCTGTTGGTGCTTTAGCCTCGATACAGGCCAAGACATTCTATGCTGAACTTTTACAGCCTAGCTGGGCGCCTGCCCCACAAGTTTTTGGCCCAGTTTGGACGTTGCTATTTGCACTAATGGCCGTGGCGGCTTGGCTGGTATGGCGAACGGATGAAGGTGCCAATCGAAAAAAAGCGTTGCAGTTTTTTCTATTACAGTTAGCCGTTAATGGATTATGGAGCTGGTTGTTTTTTGCTTGGCATCTTGGTGGCTTAGCGCTGATTAATGTCGTGGTATTGTGGTTAATGATATTGATAACCATCATGGCTTTTTGGCGAGTAAATAGGTTGGCAAGTGCACTGCTCTTGCCGTATTTATTGTGGGTGGGTTTTGCATCAGTCTTGAATTATTCTTTATGGCAATTGAACCCACAGGTTTTGTAAATGGCAAACACGACCGGTAAGTGTTTTGAAAACCGGCCGTGTGGTTGGTTGTCGTTGTATAAGGTGTTAATTGCCAGAGGCTTTATTGGCCGCCAATACGTGCAGCATCTCGAGTAAAAGAGTGGCACCCGCGAGTGACGTCACCTCGGCGTGATCATAGGCCGGTGCAACTTCCACCATATCCGCACCAATAATATTCACGCCTTGAAGACCGCGAATAATTTGCAGCGCTTGGTTGCTCGATAATCCACCCGCAACAGGTGTGCCGGTTCCCGGTGCAAAGGCAGGGTCGAGACAATCAATATCGAAACTTAAATAAGCAGGTTTATTGCCGACTCGTTGCTTAATGGCATCGATGACATATTCAACCCCTTTATTCTGAACACAATCGGCATCTAAGACATGTAAGCGATGATTTTGAGAATCGTACTCGGTACGAATGCCCACTTGTACAGAGTGCGTGACATCGATAATGCCTTCGTTTTCAGCATGGTAAAACATGGAGCCATGATTAATCGGATTGTCATCTGCTTCGGTATCGGTATGGGCATCAAAGTGAATCAATGCCACTGGCCCATGATGCTTGGCATGAGCTCGCAGAAGAGGCAATGCCACAACATGATCACCGCCGATGGTGAGCAGGGTTTTACCTGATGCCACAATGGTTTCCGCGGTTGCTTGTGCCACACGAAACATATCGTGAGCGTTACCAAGTTCCCATGATAGATCACCAAAATCTATGGCTTGGTATTGGCCTTGTAAGCTAAAACACCACGGCCAGCGTTTTTCCTCCCAGCGTAATTGCGCACTGGCTTGACGTACTGCTGAAGGACCAAAGCGAGTACCACTGCGTCCAGAGGTGGCTAAATCAAAAGGAATACCCATCACCACCGCATCGACTGTTTCATTGGATATGTCTCGACTGAGGGGGAGGCCCATAAACGAAAAAATATTTCCGTAGGTATCGAGTTCGTAAGATTTAAGATCAAACAGATTCATAGAGAGTCCTTAAGTGTAATGAAGACACCAATCACTCTCGCTTAAAGTCAGTGTCATAGGACTTTATAACGGACGTCAGATTTTAGGTCGTGATGTTTGCGACCCCAAGGAGGGCCCTTAAATTAATGTGTTTATACCATCATGGCAATACACAAAAAGGGTTAGAAATAGCGGGCTGAAAAGTTAAAAAAGATCATGTGTCTTACGTTATTTAGGTTGAATGAATATTCTAATAAGGGAGATTTATTTGTTCTGAACCTTGATCGATTAGGTTGCTCCATATAAGGCATTTGATGCTTTTTATGATTTTATAAGAACTGGCCATGCAAGGTGTTCAACCTTGACCTAGAATTTCCTTATACCTTGGTTTGGGATCGAATGATGGGCGCTGGGCAATCTTTGACACAGGAACAAAAGTTAACCGTAATTTACCGCGTTGAGTCTGGCTGTCTTGGCCCGCAAGGGGCTTCGCTGGTGGATGATTTTTGTGAGTTTGCTCAATCTAAGGTGTTGGCTGACGGTGATTATTATGTGGTTTGGGTGATTCAGCCGCGGTCAGATAAGAATACGCCTGAACTACAATTCAAAGTATCCGGTAAGAATCTAACCCGTGCACAGGCGCAGGCGTATTTGGCGGTGTTCGGTGAAAGCCTGGATACGTTTGAAGTCTCCTTGAGTAGCCAGCTGACAAGCTTAATTAATACCTTTATGGGTCGTTAGGTTTATCTTAAAGGCATTTTTTAAACAATAAAAAACCGCGGCCATCTCTGGTCGCGGCTTTTTAAATTGAGCGAGAGCGGTCACTTAAAGCGCCTTAACAAACACCTTGCTGTTACGTTGATAGTTATACAGCTCTTTTTTCTGCGGCGGCAAATCATCAATGTGAGCGGCTTTAAAGCCACGCTCTTCAAACCACTGTGCGGTTCGGGTTGTGAGCACAAAGAGATTTTTAATGCCTTGGCTTTTGGCTTCACTCACGAGTGTGTTCAGTAAGCGGTCGCCCCGTTGACCACGACGATATTCATCATGAATGGCGACACAGGCTAGCTCGGCCATATCTTCACCGTATGGGTAAAGTGCGGCGCAGCCTAATACCATGCCATCTTTGACAAGCACACGGAAGCGATCAATTTCGGTTTCCAGTACCTTGCGAGAACGGCGAACCAAGATGCCCTTTTCTTCAAGAGGGCTTAGTAAATCCAAGATCCCCATGACGTCTTCCATGCGCGCGGTACGCAATTGCTCTTGATGATGCTGGCTCACGAGTGTGCCGCAACCGTCTAGGGTGAACAGTTCAGTAAGTAAGGCGCCGTCTTGGCTGTGTTGAATGAGTTGGCAGCGTTTCACTCCACGATTCACCGCGGTGCTGGCGGCATTCAGTTGCACCATTTGCTCGGGATTAAGGCCCTGCATCAGTAGATCAGGGATGGCGCTGGTGACGACTTCTTTTACCAAGTGGCCGTCGTGTTTAATGCAATTGTTGTTGCCAAACAAAATCAGTTTGTCTGCTTGTAACGCGATGGCGGTTTCGGTGGCCACATCTTCTACGGCCAGGTTAAAGGTTTCACCTGTGCGGCTATAACCTAAACAGTTCAAGAGCACGATGGCGTTGTTATCGAGCACCTTGTTAATGGCCCGTTCATCGATTTTGCGCACTTCACCTGTGTGGGCAAAGTCCACGCCGTCGATCACGCCCATGGGTTTGGCGATGACAAAGTTACCACCGACCACACGGATATCAGCGCCATGCATCGGGCTGTTGGTCATACCGGTCGTCAGTAGGGCTTCAATTTGCGAGCGCAGTTGTCCTACCGCTTGCTGCACCGTGACCAGCATGGCTTTGTCGGTGATGCGTTTATTATCGGCAAACGTGGCATCTTGTTGTTTCAGTTGGCACAGCTCGTCGATCTGAGGTCGCGCGCCATGAACCAACACCAAGCGCACACCTAGGCTATTGAGCAAGGCGATGTCGTGAATAATATGTTGGAACTGGTCATGGGCGAGGGTATCTCCGCCAAGCATGATGACAAATGTTTTGCCCCTATGTGCATTAATATACGGGGAGCTTTGTCTAAACCAGTTGACGTATTGGTCGATAGAGTCGGTCACTGTGTTTTATCTTTCTTGTGTTAATCCCATTGAGTGTAAAGGCTTTTTGCCCTTACAAACAATAATGTTTAATAAATTGCTCGATGTAATTCACCATGGGCTGGATCTGGTCATGGGCGAGGAATTCATCGGGCTGGTGTGCTTGGTCAATGGAGCCTGCGCCCATGACCACGGTATCGATGTTGGCGGCGGCTAAAAACGGCGCTTCGGTGGCAAAGGCGACGGCTTCAGCACCATGGCCGCTTAACTTCTCGGCCAGTGCCACCAGTTCGCTGTGCTCGCCGCTGGCAAAGGCTTCAACGCCATCAAACAAACGGTAAAACTCGATATGGGTTTTGGTTTGTTGGGCGACACGGTCTAGGCGAGCTTGAATTTGCGCGCGCAGTTCATTGCTGCTCATGCCGGGCATGGTGCGCAGATCAAAGTGCAATTCGCATTGGCCACAAATACGGTTGGGATTATCGCCACCATGAATACAGCCTAGGTTCAGGGTTGGACTGGGCACACTAAAAGCCGTGTGCTGGTGGGTGTGTTTGAGTTCGTCACGGAAGTTGATCAGCTCACCCATGACGGTGTGCATGGCATCCATGGCGTTATTACCAAGGTCGGGGTCGGAGCTATGACCCGCTTGACCGGTGATTTTAATGCCTTCCATTAAGATGCCTTTGTGCATGTTAATGGGTTTTAAACCGGTGGGTTCACCAATGATGGCGGCACGGGCTTTGGGAAGTCCAAGGCTGGCCAATGCTCTGGCACCGGTCATGCTGGTTTCTTCATCGGCGGTGGCCAGAATAAAAATGGGAGCGGTTAGCTTATTAGTATCGACCTTTTCAATCGCAGCTAGCGCTAGCGCAAAAAAGCCTTTCATGTCACATGAGCCTAGGCCATAAAAACGGTTGTCTTTGTCGGTTAAAGTGAATGGGTCGCTTTGCCATTTTTCAATGTTGCATGGCACGGTGTCGGTGTGGCCTGACAGAATTAAGCCGCCAGGGCCTTTGCCTAGAGTGGCCAGTAAGTTGTATTTCTTACGTGCGGCATCGACACATTGAATCTCGACCTTGAATCCCAAGGTTTCACACCAGCTGGCCAATTGATCAATGACGGCCTTATTGCTCATGTCGTATCCATCCAATGTGCTGGAGATACTGGGCAATGACAGCAAGGTGGCGATGTTTTGTTTGATACCCGGTAAGTGCTTCATGCTCTCAACCTTCAATAACAAGTATGAACAGTGTATCAAAGCGGTTAAAAATGTCTTGGGCTTTCTATGATTGCTACTGAGACTTAAGGGGCTTTCTGCTAAGCTTGGGCGGATAAAAAATAATAAGTGGAAGGCCATGGCCAAAGAAGTCGAACTTAAGCTCTCGTTACCCAGTCATGCCGTTGATGCATTCATGCAAGATGTGGATCTAGGTCAGGCACAAGGTGCGCCATTAGAGCTTGATAACCAATATTTTGATACGCCTGATCTTGCGTTGAATCAGGCCCATGCCGCATTGCGAGTGCGTAAATCTCAACATGGCTATAAGCAGACCTTAAAAAATAAAGGTCAAGCCATTGCCGGTTTGCATGAACGCGGTGAGTGGGAATATGACATTCCAACCAATCAACTGGATTGGTCATTATTTGAAGCGGATATTCAGTTAGATGCCAACCTGCGCGAATGCATCGTACCTATTTTTAAAACCGATTTCACTCGCCATGTTTGGATCAAACATTTAGGCGAAAGTGAAATCGAATTAGTGCTCGATCAAGGCCTGATTCACAATGAAAATCCAACGGGTGACCATCACCCAGCGAGTAGTCAAAGTATTAACCTGTGTGAAATCGAATTAGAACTGAAGTCAGGTCGCGTAGACGATTTATTTACCTTTGCTAAGCAGCTGGCGGAACGTCATCCGTTGGTGCCTTGTGACATCAACAAAGCCGAGCGCGGTTATGGCTTGCTGTTTCCAAGTTTAAGTTTTTTTACCCCTGAAGATTTTCGACAAGCATGGCAGCAGGATCAGTTACCTGTGTTGTCGCTTTTGCAAGAAACCCTGACGCGTTTGAGTCGACATTGGGATACCTTTTCTCAGCAAGAAAACTGGTGGTCTTTATTGGTCATGCGTTGGCAGGTCCATGCGGTGTGCTGGATGCTCAGTGAGTTGCCCCATTGTCCCGACTCATTGCGAGGTCGTTGGCTGGTATTGCAACAAGATTTGAAAAAGCTGCTGCAACCGGCCGACGTAGTGACCGGCTTGTATGTGGATAACAATAGCCACAGCCGTGGATTGAGTCAGCGTTTATTATCGGTGGTTGCGTCACAATTAAGCGAAGGCCTTGAAACTTGGATGGCAAATAATGGTCTGGGTTTGGCCATGTTGGAATTGGGCGAGTACATGTATGCCCAAGCGCAAGAGGCTGACCATAATGGTGCCCCTTGGATTAATACGTTAATCACCCGTCTGGCTCAAGAACTGGATATCAGTGATGCATCCCTGCAAACCTTAGCGTTTGTGTTGTTACGCTGTGGCGATGAACGCTACCCCGCGGTGAATGAAGTGATTCGCTGCCAAGCGGTCGTGAATGCCATGATTGCGGCCAAGGGTTTGCAAAATGCCATCACCGATGAAACCAGTCGTGCGAAATTAGCCAGCTGGCAACGTCGTTTGACCGTCGAAAAACGTAATTTATTAGATGCTAAGCAGGCGCTCATTGCGTTATGTTGTGACTAGTTAACTTTTTATTTTTGCCAAAGATATTGCTCGCCAGTGCATGGCCAGCTCGGATGCCACTATGAATCAGGTACAAGATTTAAAATTATCCCTCGGGGCCATTACTAACTTGCTTAAGCAAGATGGCCACTTAAGTCCTGAGCAATTGGCTGAAATCAAACAAAAAGGCATGAACGGCGCGTCCCATCCGGCCACGGCTATTCAAAGCTATCAATTTAAAAGTGCCGCCCAGCAAGACTTGAAACTGGATGAAGAACTCATCATGAACTTGCTGGCAAAAGAAGCACAAATGCCATACTTCACCATTGACCCATTGAAAGTGAAAGCCAGCAAGGTCACTCCGACCATGTCATTTGCCTTTGCTAAGCGTCATGGTTTATTGCCAGTGGGTTTAACCGCGGATGTGGTCACAGTGGCCACGGCAGAACCGTTTGATCGTCGCTGGATCGCTGACATAGAACACATCAATCGCCGCCAAGTTGAAATTGTGGTGGCTAAGCCTACGGATATTCTGCGCTATCAGGTGGAGTTCTTTTCGCTGGCGGCTTCTGTCAGTGGTGCCAGTGCGTTACACCAAAAACAAAGTACCAACTTAGAGTCGTTAGTTGAGTTGGGCAGTAAAGGGAACAGTGACGCCAATGACGAACACATCGTCAATATTGTGGATTGGTTATTTCAGTATGCGTTTGAGCAGCGCGCCAGTGATATTCATATTGAGCCTCGTCGTGAAATCTCAAAAGTGCGTTTTCGTATTGATGGGGTGTTGCACCCTGTGTATGAATTTCCTGCCACGGTTTCCAATGCGGTGACGTCACGCATAAAAAGTTTAGGGCGCATGAACATCGCCGAAAAGCGTAAACCGCAAGACAGTCGACTAAAAACCCGCACACCCAATGGCCATGAAGTAGAGCTGCGTTTAAGCACTATGCCCACGGCATTTGGCGAAAAATTGGTGATGCGTATTTTCGATCCAGATGTGTTACTGCGTAATTTCAGCGAGCTGGGTTTCAGTAAAGAAGACTTTGCCCTATGGGATTCAATGGTTCATCAAACTTCGGGCATTGTGTTGGTAACAGGCCCCACCGGTTCCGGTAAAACTACCACGCTTTACAGCACCTTAAAGCAACTGGCCACAGAAGATGTGAATGTCTGTACGGTGGAAGACCCCATCGAAATGGTCGAATCCACCTTTAACCAGATGCAGGTGAACCCAACGATCGATTTGGACTTTGCCTCTGGCATCCGCACCCTAATGCGACAAGACCCTGACATCATCATGGTGGGTGAGATTCGTGATAGCGAAACCGCCGAAATGGCCATTCAAGCCGCGCTCACGGGCCACCTTGTGTTATCGACTCTGCACACCAATGACGCGCCAAGTGCGATTTCTCGATTACAGCATATCGGCGTGCCGCATTATTTAATTAAAAGTGCGGTATCCGGTGTGATGGCCCAGCGTTTGGTGCGTACCCTGTGCCCGCACTGCAAGCAAAAACAAGCCACAAATACTAAAATGTGGGATGAGCTGGTTCAGCCATGGAGCGCCAAAGCACCAGAGTTTATTTACGAGCCAGTGGGGTGTTTGGAATGCCGTAATACGGGTTACATGGGCCGTGCCGGGCTCTATGAAGTTATGCCCATGAGTGATACATTGGCAGGGCTTATCCAAGTGCAAACAGATATGGCGCAATTAAGACGCCAAGCAATGAAAGACGGTATGCGTAACCTGCGATTAAGTGGGGCGCAGAAAGTGGCGGCAGGACTGACCACCATAGAAGAAGTATTGCGAGTTACCCCCAATGAAATGGGTTAACCCAAGGATCGACAGCAAGCCACCGTTATTACGTCCGGATTCCGCACCCAGTCTGCTGGGTGCCATAAAAAAAGGTAAACCATAATGGAAGTGCCGGCCATTATTGACTTAGAAGCGTCCGGATTTGGACGCGGCAGCTACCCCATTGAAGTGGGTATCGCCCTTGCAGACGGCTCTGTCCATGCGCTGCTGATCCAACCTGCCGAAGGCTGGGACCATTGGGATGACAAAGCCGAAGGCATTCATGGCATTAGTCGTGATTACCTGCTGGAACACGGTAAAAGCCCCCGCGAAGTGGCCATATACCTCAACGATTTATGTGGTGGTATGACCCTCTACAGCGACGCCTGGAGTTTTGATAGCTCATGGTTAGGTCGCTTATTCGACGAAGCTGAAATTATCCAACGCTTCAAGCTTGATACCCTCACACGCTTACTGACTGAAGACGAAATGACGGTTTGGAGCGACACCAAAGACGCCATGGTGAAACAGCTTGGTTTAGAGATGCACCGCGCTGCTAACGACGTGACGCTGTTGCGTGAAACGTATAAAAAGATTAAAAGCGCTTAGGGTGATTGCTCAAGCCTTATTGTTCACGTCTTTTCGTTAAAGTTAAAATGAACGGACTGCCTATCTAGCGCCCATAAAAAACCGCATGTGTTGCCACATGCGGTTTTTTGTATCGTGATATTGAACGAAACCCTAGCGGTTTTTCAACGCTCGCATATCACTTTGCACGTTACGGTGAAACCTGGTGGTATCACGTTCATTTGCGCGTTTTTCTGCAAGTGTCGCCGAGTTCAATGCTTGTTCACGCATGAGTTTGCGGTAGCTTTGTAAGCGGCGCAGTTCCAACTCCCCATCATCAATGGCCGCATTGACGGCGCAATCCGGTTCACCTTGATGTTGGCAATTGGTAAAGCGACAACCTTTTGCTAATTCCGTAATGTCAGAAAAGGTATGTTGAATCCCATCTTCACAATCGGCTAGTTGCAGCTCACGCATTCCCGGTGTGTCCAAGAACAAACCACCTTGTGGCAAGAAGTGCAGCTGGCGTGACGTGGTGGTATGTCGGCCTTTGCTGTCATCTTCTCGAATCCCTTGGGTGGCGCTGGCGGTTGCATCATCGACGCTCAATCCTTTTAGTGTATTCACCAAGGTGGATTTCCCCACACCGGATGAACCCAATAGCGCGATGGTTTGGCCGCTTTTACACCAAGCTTGTAAGCCTTTTAAACTTTCGCTATCCAGAGCGTTCACCACCTCAATCATCAGGTGATGATCGAGCTTTCGCAGCGGCTCAAGATAGGCGTCAATGTCATCACATAAATCCGCTTTGGTTAATACCACTACTGGGTCGCTTTGTGCCTCATGAGTGATGGCAAGATAGCGCTCGATGCGGTTTAAGTTAAAGTCATCATTTAACGACGCCACAATAAACACGGTGTCCACATTGCTGGCAATGCTTTGCTCATGCACTTTTGACCCACTGGCTTTACGTGAAAAATAGCTTTGTCGCTCAAGCAATCGCTCGAACTGACCTTGCCCATTTAACAGTACCCAATCGCCCACGGTGAGCGGTGGCATGGATGGATGGACAGCCAACACGCCTTCGCCATCTTGTGAAAAGTAATGGTATTGGTTGCGGTGGTGTTCACTGATTCGAACAGGGTGAAACGATTCGAGTTCTTCAAAGCTGAGTTGTGTTTGAAAAAATCCGCGCCAGCCAAGTTGTGGCAGCGTAAAACATGTATTCATGTATAAACCCCAAGTAACCTAGGTTACTAGTTAAAAATTAGTAAAGGGGCAAATCCCCGGTAAACCGGAAAACCAAACGTTTAAGCGCTGGGTTTCTCCGTAAGGGTTTTACATACAATCATCAACATGTTCCTCTTTAGTAGTGGTTGGAGCCTGTATAGTAGTCTTTTTTTTGCGGTCGTCTAGAGGCTGCAAATGTTATTTTTGTTAACCGTGTTTCATCTCAAATGCTAGCGCGCTTTCGATGTCGGGATGCTTGAATTTGAAACCGTGTTTTTCAAGCACAACCGGCAGTACGCGATTGCTGCCCAGTAATAATAGATCCCCCATTTCACCAAAGACGGTTTTCACCACAAACGCAGGCATGGGGAAAAGAGTGGGGCGATTTAGGGCACCGCCTAGAGCTTTGGTGAAGGTGTAGTTACTCACAGGGTTGGGCGCTGTCAGGTTAACAGGGCCTTCAATACTTGGCTCATTTAATACGAACTCAATGGCGCGTAGCTCATCTGTCAGACTGATCCAGCTCATGAACTGTTGGCCGGTGCCCACCTTGCCGCCCAACCCCAGTTTAAATGGCAGTAACATTTTTTTTAGCGCGCCTCCTTTTGGGGTGAGCACCACACCGCTGCGAATAAATACAGTACGTACACAGCTATCCTCAATAGCTTTGGCGGCTGCCTCCCATTTAGTCACAATCTCGCTTAGAAAATTACGCCCTGGCGTGGATTGTTCATCCACCGGTGTGTCGGCGGTATCACCATAAAAACCAATGGCGCTGGCATTAATAAACACACTGGGCGAGTTTGCACGATTGGCGATGGTTTGACTTAGCAGTTCGGTGCACGTGACTCGGCTGTCAATGATGTCTTTTTTGCGTTGCTTGCTCCACGGTTTATCGCCAATGTTGACGCCATTGAGATTAATCACGGCATCCAGATGAATGTCGTCATCTAGGTGGATCAGACCTTTTTCAGGTTGCCAGTAAAAGCTGCCGCTGCTGCGACCGCGATGCAAAATATAAACCTGATGACCTTTGCTTTCTAAATACGGGCGCAAGGCCGTGCCTACTAAACCGGTGGCACCACTAATAAGAATGTTCATCATCGTCACTCAATATGCAGGTATGTAAGTATAGTACGTGTGAGAGGATAGTTTGGATGGCCTATCTATTTAGGGATATAGGATCGCTCTTCCAATATAAACCATACTGTGAATTATTTATAAGAGGCTTGTCATTATGGCGGCTCAAGGCATTCATCCTGCACATGTTCAGTCCATTTATGAACGTGAACATACGCGTTTTCATCAGGCTAGGCCAAAGTCTGCAGCACTGCTTGCTCGTGCAAAAGGCCATATGCCAAATGGGGTACCCTGCGCATGGATGGACGGTCTGTATTTCCACGAACCCATGTTTGCCAGTCACGGCAGGGGTGCCTATTTCTGGGATGTGGATGGCCATGAATATCTCGATATGAATCAAGCGGACCTGAGTATGAACTGTGGTTACGGTCCCCAGGCATTAGTGGACGCGGTGCAGCAACGGGTGGCCACTGGGGCGCAGTTCTTATTGCCGGTTGAAGACAGCATCGAAGTGAGTGAGGCGCTAGCTGAGCGTTATCGCTTACCATTTTGGCAGTATACCTTGTCTGCTTCCTCGGCCAATATCGAGGCCATTCGCATTGCACGTGCCTATACACAGAAACAAACGGTGTTGGTGTTTAACGGCAAATATCATGGTCATATAGATGACACCATGGCCGAGCCTAATGATGATAGCCATTTAGGGTTTCGTCATAATTTTCATCAGCACACGGTGCACGTTGAGTTTAATGATTTAGAGGCCGTGGCTAACGCCTTTAAACATCACGATATCGCTTGCATCATCTGTGAACCGGCCTTGACCAATATCGGTGTGGTGCACCCGCAGCCGGGTTTCTTTGATGAATTAAGGCGCCTATGTGATCAAAACCAGAGCCTACTCATCATTGATGAAACCCATACTCAAATTTGTGCGTGGGGTGGCTTAAGTCGCGCTTGGAATATCCAAGGAGACATGCTGACATTGGGCAAAACCGTGGCTGCGGGCATTGCCACCGGCGTGTACGGCATGACGAAAGAGATTGCGGATTTTGTTGCCAATCACTTAGAAGCGGATAACACCCAGGACACCCGAGGAGCCAATGGCAGCCTAGCCTTAGGAGGCACGCTATTTGGTAATGCATTGTCTATGGCAGCGGCAAAAGTTGCGCTGAATGAGATATTAACCAAACCGGCTTATGAAAAATCCACCCTGCTTGGGCAGCAGTTGGCTAAGGGTTTACAGGCATTGTTTGATCAACACGGTTTACCATGGCGTGCACAAAGCTTGTTTAGTCGCAGCGGTTATACCTTTGGCCCGCAGTTACCAAACCAAGGTGGTGAGGTCGAAAAATACCACGACCCCATTTTATACAACGCCATGCGCGCCTTTTATGCCAACCGTGGCGTGTGGGAGTCCATCTCGAGTGCTGGCCCTGCGGTGTCGTTTGTGATGGAAGAAACAGACATCGCATTTTATTTGTCAGTGGTGGATGAGTTCTTAACCGAACTGGTCAGTGCTTAAGGCATAAAAGCCGATGATGTCATTCATCATCGGCCAATCATTATGCGTCTTCTGCTTGATTGGGTTCGCTTAAAAATAAAAAGAATTCTTCTAAATTCATGACCCCCTCCTAAACAGATGTCGTTTTTTTAAGGGTGCAAACTTGGTCGCCATAGTAATTGTTACTGTAGTTACATTGCCCGGTCGGTTGTGCATGGCTTGCCTGTTGCGTGCGTGATTTACGTACTAAGCGTTTCAAGAATGTCATTGTGTTCTCCCCTTTGATGAGCGGTGTGGTTAACCCTTGCTTGATTATCAATATAAGGGGCAGGTAAATCTTTTGATAATTGATTGTTACTGTTTGGTTGATAGTTTTTAGCTATTATCTTGAGCTATCGATAGGGTATCTTTAATTGTTTTTGTTAATCGTTAGCGCTGAGGCATAAAAAAGCCGGTCAAAGACCGGCAAATAAGAGAACAACCTATTCAGTGGGTTACTGGCTCACAAGGTGTTGGCCTTCATCTTGGTAATAGGCTTTTACCCTTGGGTTCATGATGGCTTTCCATAATGGTGGAAACAGGGCAATCACGAACATAGTGGCATAACCAAATGGCAGTTGTGGGCTGTCTTCATGGTGACGTAATACCTGATAGCGACGTGCGGCATAGGCGTGATGATCGCTGTGGCGCTGCAACTGGAATAAGAACATGTTGGTTAAAAAGTAATTGCTGTTCCAGCTGTGCTCAGGCGTCACACGTTCGTATTTGCCTGTGCTCATTTTACGGCGATGCAAACCATAGTGCTCAATGTAGTTAATGATTTCTAACAAGGTGAAGGCCACGAAGCTTTGTAAGAAGAACACGCCTACGCCTATCCAAAAGTTGCTACCTAATAATTCAAAGAAGCCACCCAATAGCACGCTTACTAATACTGAATGCAGGTAATACCAAATAAGTTCATTGTCTTTGCTTAAAAGGGTTTTGCCTTTTTTTGCTAGGCGCGCTTTTTGAAGTTTCCAGGCGTTTAAAAAGTTATGGATGTAGGCGTTTGGCAAAAACTGGTAAAGGCTCTGATTATAGCGAGAAGAGCTTGCATCTTCTGGCGTGGAGACATGCACATGGTGGCCATAAACGTGTTCAATCTTAAAGCCGGCATAACTCACCAATGATAATAATAAACCACCGCTGATTTGTTCAAGCTTGGTGTTTTTATGAATCAGTTCATGGCCCACGTTAATGGCAATAATACCGCCCACTACCCCGAGTGATAATACGTAACCGATCTGACCAAGTAGGCTTAATTCAGGCCAGTTTAATAACAAATAGCCACTGCTAAAAATACAGATGAAATACAACGGCAAGCACGACAATGTTAACCAGCGATAAAACGCTTCTTGATTCATGCCCGGTACCTGATCTTCTTCAGGGTTTACTGGGTCTTTACCCAAGAGTAAATCAAAAATCGGCACAACAACGTACACCACGATCATTGGGAAAAAGGCGAACAGGGTATGCAGGCCCGTTTCATGGGCAAAGTAGTAGCTGGCTGCTGGCAATAATAACGGCAGTAGGTAGATGAAATAGCCGTATTTTTTCAGGGTTAGGGCCGTTTCGGGCTTCAGTTTGTCCAATATCATGGGGCTCTCCTAGTGTTTTAGGCTCTGCGGCCTATCTCAATATCATGGTTGGTACAGGCTATAGGTTAGACGTCACTTGATAGGATTGTAAAACAATCTGATTGTTTGATGCAAAATGTGGCGAATTCGGCGCATTTATCACCGGTTTTATAGAAGAGAGGGACGTTATTCGAAGCTAAGATGCGGTTTAATCTTGGTCTGAAGGTGGCGCTAGGTATTGTTGCTCAAATTGGTTGAGGGCAATGGCTGGGCACCAGTAGTAGCCCTGCCCATAGTCACAACGCAAGCCAGAGACGAAATTCAGTTCATGTTCACTTTCAACACCCTCCGCCACGATGCTGGCACGATTAGAGTGCGCCAACTGAACAATAGCCGTGACGATGTGCTGCTTTTTTCGGTTAAGGTGAATATCGCGTATGAACGCCATATCGATTTTAATTTCATCGGGATCTATATTTTGCAGATAGAGCATGGAGCTATAACCGGTGCCAAAATCATCAATGGAAATTTTAAAGCCCAGAGCTTTTAATTGATTAATGGTTTCAATGAACAGGGTGGGATTGTCCATCACGGCTGACTCGGTTACTTCTAACGTGAAGTGTTTTGCATCCAGTTTAAATTGCGCCAAGCTATTTTTCATAAAAGGCACTAATTTTTCTTCTGCCATATCCAGTGCCGAGAGATTAATCGAAATGGTGAAGTCCTGTCTGAGTTGTCCAGAGTCTTTTAATTGCCCAAGCCAACGGCAGCATTTAATGACGACCAATTGTGTGATTTGAAAAATGAGCCCGCTTTGTTCGGCCAATGGTATGAAGCGGCCAGGAGAAATGGTGCCTTTCTTTATATGATGCCAGCGGATTAGAATTTCGCCCCCTGTAATGGTGTCGTCATGTAAGTTGACCTGGGGTTGAATATAAATAGACAAATCATTTTGGTTGATCGCCATTTGTAAATCATGAGCCAATGAAATGCGCTGGCTGATGACCTCATCTTGTTTTTCATCATACAAAAGCCACTTTTTGTGGGTTTTAATGCTGCTTAATAATGCTACCTGGGCTTGGCGAAACGCACCTTGAATATCGTTATTACCAAGGGCGGCGCAGCCTAACGTAAACTGAATGCGACTGGTGAGTTGCTTATTGTTGAGGATGGTTTCGGACTCTTTCAGAATGCTATCAATGATATTAGCCAGTGCGTCTTGGGTGGATAATTCAGGCAAATCCACCAAACATAAAATTTGCTCAGCCGGTAAGGCTACCACATAAACCGGTTTGCCAATGGGCATGGGCAATGGAATCGCCCATGCTTGGGATGACAGAAAATGGCTCATGCGATCAGTGTGCTTACGATATAGCTTAGTTAAAACATTCGGCCCATAAAGGCTTACCACCTCACGGAACCCTTGCATGTCCGCAATAATAAAAAACGGGTTTTTATATTGTTGAGTGATGGCTTCAATGTGTTCGGGTAACTTGTTTTTTAAATAACTGAAGTTCGCAATCTTGGTATCAGGGTAATAATACAGCTGGTTAAGTAAGCTGTTTTCCATGTGCTTCATGCGGCTGGCGAGCGCAACGGATAGTAAGAATAACTCCAGTAAGGTGCCAAATAAGAAGGCATGCAGGGTGACGAAGTTAATGGGCATGGCGTTAATGACAGTGGCCATGCCAAAACCAGCACCTAAAAGGGTAAAGACCCATGACAGCAAGAAATACTTAGCAGGAGAGAATCCATTTCTAAGGGCGACAATGCCCATACTGATGCCGTATAGACTGGCTAAAAGTTGAAATACGATAAAAGTTGGAATCATGTTGTATTCGTTCACATACAAACTGGCGACGCCACCTAATGCAGTGAGAATGCGAAAATGGTTGATGTAGCGATGATGCCAAGGCGTATTCTTTTTGCCTTGTAAAAAGGCATTTGCAAAATTCACCACAAAAAATATCAGTACAAAATTCAAAAACATAATGTTTTGAGCCAGCCATATCTGTATGGCTTGCGGCATGAATAAATAGCCAAACCCGTTTAGGGCGCTGAAATAAAAGAAGGCAACAGAGTGAAATCCCAAATACCAAAGATAAGCCGTGCTTGGGTGCATGGCATAAACTAAGGCGTTATAAATCGCCATAGCCAGTAACACGGCAATCATGCTGGCCCAAAATAAATCTTGAAAGCGCACGAGATTATTAAAGCCATCTTCGCTGTAAATACTCATGGGTAAGATAGCGGGCCCATTATTTTGTTTTTCTATGAGAAGGGTGAGTGTTTGGTTGTTTTGAATGTAAAAAAGAAAGTTTGTGCCGGTGAATGGGGTGTTTGGGTCAATGGTGCGATCCAGCAAACCGAGCTTGGCTTGCCTGATAAGTTTCTCCCCATCAAATAGATAGAGATTTAAGTGACGCAAAATATGCGATTCAATGGATATGATGCGCCCTTGGCTATA
>Ga0115005_10000056_pt1 | contig 72008 bp, 72 predicted proteins | sample ArcOceMetagenome_FD_87163 | JGI IMG/M metagenome (GOLD analysis project Ga0115005, IMG submission 87163) | Marine eukaryotic phytoplankton communities from Arctic Ocean - Arctic Ocean - Greenland ARC118M Metagenome | ecosystem: Environmental > Aquatic > Marine > Oceanic | place: Arctic Ocean... | reverse complement strand
TTTTGAAGTCCCATGTTTAGGAAAGCTTCGATATCACCGGAAATAATTCCCAGAGTTGCTCTTGAAGCATCTGACTTTACTTTATTTGTTTGAGTTTCATCCGTGAATGTATGGTGAGTAACTTTAACACCCCATTGAACACCAGCATCACCAGCAACATAAAAAGATGTATTATTTGATTCATAAACTGAGTTTGCACCCATTGCTAATTGTCTGATTGAGTTTGCAGTATTTGACTCATCACCAAAATATAATCCGTAAACCATATTTCCAGATGCTTTAAAAATACCACCCTCAGCTTTAGCTCCTTGACTTTGTCCTGTAGCAGAAGTTGCATTTGATGCTGAATCTAAATCTTTACTTGTATTACCCCACTCCATAGTTACGAAGTCTTTGTGATAATTTAAATGTGCTGGGTTTAAAGTTACATTTCTTGCATCATCTAAAAACATTGATCCAAAAGAATCTTCACCTAATGCTAGAAGTCTTGCTTTAGAAGCTAATGCTCCTGTGGAAAGAACTGCTAATCCCATAGCGATTACAACTTGTTTTTTCATTAACATCTCCTTGTTTGTTACCTTAATTAAAAGGCAAATCTATTTGCTTAATACGGCAATTTTTTCTTATATTAAAATTAGAGTTAATATAACGACATTTGTCAAACATGTTTGGTTAAGTCTTAAAGATATAAAGATGAAATTTATTTAGAGGTATTAAAATAAAAACTAATGTTAATAAGTACAAAGTAACCAACATCGCCTCCAGCAAAGACTTAACCCAGTTAGTGCCCCTACCAAACAAGTAAAATCATTTTTTTGACATAATTTTGACAATAATTATTTTTAAAAAAATATTTATATTCTCTAATTTTTCAGACAAAAATTAAAAAGATTAATTAAATTTGTTATTTTTATGTTTTCTTTTGAGAAAAAATAATTAAACTTAGATGTATTAGAAAACTAATTAACTTTTTTTAAGTTAAAGAATGAATAAGTAAAGTTAAATGATTAACTTAATTTAATAACAACAAGTGTTTAACAAACAAAGGATGTAGAACATGAAAAAATTATTAGTAGCTCTAGTAGCACTTACAACAGTTTCAGCTTTTGCTGGTAACTCAATGGTTAGATTAGATGGATGTTTCGATGGAACATGTGACACTCTAGACTTTGACATGGCTTCTGATGATGCAGATGCAAAATCTGAATCTCAAACAATTGCATTTAACTATGCAATGGCTTTCGCTGGTAACTATGGTGCTGGTTTAACTTTTGCTCAATCAACTGAAACAACTGACGGTGATGTAATGACTGTTGGTGATAAGTCACAAACAGTTGGTGTATCTTTTTACTGGAACAAAGATGGTTCTTGGTCAGATTCTTGTTTCGCAGCTCTTCATTACAATATGACTAGCAATGATGATACTGAAGCAACTACTGATTCTGGTAACAAAAACACAGATATCGTTCTTGAGTATGGTCATAGATTTAAAATTGGATCTGTTATGGGTCTAGATTGGAACTGGGCTCCTTCTGTATCTTATACAATGGGAACAAAAGTATACAATGATGATTCAAAAGATGATTTAAAGTCAACTTCTCTTAGCTTAAATGTTGCTAACGTAGCAGTTTCTTTCTAATTTAAATTTTATTTAAATAAGATACATTGGGGTCGCATTTATGCGGCCCTTTTTTTTTAGTCTTTCCACTTCTTTCTCACCTCAACCTCCAAAACTGTATTTTTCTTTTGAAAATCGAGACTAACGTTATCTGAGCAAAAATAGGGCTCATGCTTGGAGATCATTTTGTCATCATTACTATCAATAAAAACAATCAGGGTGTAATCTCCGGCGATTATGGAACTTAAATCAGTACCTCCATCAGAGTTCACAAAGTTTGATATTTGAGCTGAGCAATTCACATCATTGCAAATAAGTTTAGCAGAGCTCATTGCGAGATATTCACTCGTGTCTTGATAGTTCTTACAATAATCTGTTGTATAGACTGCATATGTATTTAAGTTTTCTGCACTTTTATCTTTACATGCATCAGCCTTACTACATTTTACAGAGACTTCCCTAACAAATGAATTATAACGACTGTCTCCACTAGTCTGACTCGGTGGACTCACAAGACAAGAAGTGAAAAAGAATAAGGGAATTATTTTTTTTATCATCAGTCCTCCAATAGAGGAAAAAACTAAAGCAATTCTCGTTTCATGAAATTTTCTTACATTTGAAAAAAATAAATGACAGGCCCCAAGAAAATAACATAAAATTTAAGAATAGCTTAAGTTAACCAGGGAAGGTGTTATTGGGCAGGGATGCCTACTTTTTATCCCCTAACACTCATTTGTCATTATAGCATAATATGCTCTCGAAAAATACTTAAATTTAGAAGCCATTTCATGATCAATCGGCGCTCCATGCCCATAAAACCTTACATTCTCAGAGACTAAATCTTTTGAGAGCCCATCATTTATGTCATTTATGAGGTATTCGTTATAAAATTTAATTTTCTGAGTTGTATTGCTCTCGGTAAAGTTAGGAAGAACCCTTTCTATAACCTTTCTCATCAGTTTAATTTTTTTGGCTAAATCTTCTTCTTGAAGATCATCATCACCTAAAAAAGTTAGACCCATAATCTCTTGTTCATTTTTGACAGGATCAAACTTCTTAATATCGAGAACAAAGCTCCCCCACTCATGAGTCATACTCTGAGGTATAAAGATCGTTCCTTCTCCATCATAAGTATTAGCAGCAGTTTTAAAATTAACAACGATGGCCTTCTCGCTCGAAATAGGAGCGCAAAAACTATGAAGAGATTCACTTAACTCATTTTTATTACTCACTAATTGATAAAAGCGTTTTGGAGACTCACAAAAGTATAATTTTTCACAACCAATTGAATCATTCTCACCTGTAGAAATAACAAAGTTTTCTTGATCAACTAAATCAATAGGTTTTGTTAATTCAATTTTATTGATTATTTTATGGATTTGATTTGCAATTAGTAATTCATCTAATTTTTCATATTCTTCTGTTTCGATAATAGCATTTTTAGAGAAATGATAAAATTGGTCTTGAAAAAATTCTTCTGATTTTGGAATTTCATGAGATTTTGCTCTTCCACCAAAAGGTTGAAACTTAGTATCCTTATAAAATTTTACAGGTTCATTAATTTGAAAAATTTCCAATCTAGGATTTAAGCCACTAAGACAATCTGCAACTTCTTTTGATCGAATAGCATTTAAAGAAAGTTCTAAATCATGAGTAAAGTCTGATTTTAAATAAGAGTCTTTTGTTATAAATTTAACTTCACCTGGATATTTTTGAAATAATTTTAAAAATGTTAAGATTCCATAAATATTTTCACCAATAACAATATGCTTATAAAATAACTTATTCTTTTTCTGATCATTTTCATCATTCGATTTTTTCTTAAGTGCTCGTAAACCAAATCCAGACATAATATCTCCTAAATTTTTGTACATCATATACTAAAGTATTGGCTTCATTAAGAAAAAAATTCTATGCTACTTAAAACAATTTTAGGGTGATGTTAATGCTGCGACTTGTTACTTCTTATCTTTTTCTTATCTCTTTTTCTGTAAGTACATACGCGAAAAAAGAAGTTATCCATCTAGGCACTTTTCTTATCCCTAAGTTTGTTGAATCAAGTGAGAGTGGTGAATTTATAGAACTCACTAATATCATTTTTGAGAACAGCCTGTATAAAATAAAAATATCTGTTTTTCCTCCAAAAAGAACGATTGATTTATTCAACAAAGGAGAGCTTGATGGTTACTTTCCAAGCCTTAATTCCTTTCACCAAGAAAACGATAAAAGATTAAAATCAGATTTTTTTTATATAAAAAAAGATTATGTTTTTACAAAACATAAAACAAATCTAGATAATTTAAAATCACACTCCGTTTGTATAACTCAAGGTTACCCATACTCTCAAGATTTCATCAAAAAACACTCCCTTGAAATTAGTGTTTCAACATCAGATGAGACATGCTTATTAATGATTGAGAAAAATAGAGTTGATTTATTCTTAGGGGAAGCTTTATCTGGAGTGTATGCTATTCAAAAAGTTAATTCAAAGAACCTTTATTTTACAAAAACCCCGGTCTCAGAAGAAGAAGTCTACTTTGCATTTCAAAAAAATAAAAAAGGCTTGTTACTACAAGCCCTATTTAATAAAAAAATAAAATTATTTAAAACAAATGGAAAACTAGCCTCTTTATTTAATGAAGTAAGATTACTTGCAAAAAAAGAGCTTAATATCGAAATTAATCCTATCGAATAGCGAGCTTATCACCTGGAAGAATCATTCTTCTTTTTACTAAGCTATAATTCGATTTAATAATTGTATTGATATTTACACCCGTTTTTCTTGCAATATTCCAAAGAGTATCACCCTTTTTCACAGTATAAAATTGGCTAGGGTTAGATATATGCTCTCCGTTATTCTTCCCTCTCTTAATCCATTTCTGATAAGCTCTTCTACGAAGAACACTCTTTCTTGGCTTTTCATAAAGATCAGCATACAAAGGCATTTCAGTTGCTGAGTGGTCATCTCTAAAAGGAAGAGTTACAACTGTCTTTGGATAAAGTTTTTTCTTTCCAGCAATATTGTTTAGCTCAGTAAGAATATTTAAAGGGACTTTAAATTTTCTACCTACATTATATAAGCTTGCATAGCCCTTCAACTGATATTTTTGATAGTCCACAGCAAGAACATTCACTTCATTTTTTTTCTGTTCCCAAATTTCTTTTTTCCCAACAGGTACTCTTAAGACATAGTCTTCACCTTGAGGTGGAGTTTGCCATCTTAAAATTTCTGGGTTGAACTTTTTCATCATTTCGAAATCTTCACCAACAACTTCACCAACTTTGTATAAATCGGTATTTGCAGAAACTGTGATCTCTTCAAAGTCGAGAGCTTTCTTAAATTCAACATTATCAAATCCAAAACTCTTTAAATTTTTACCAATAATAGCTAGTGCCATAATTTTTGGTACATAATTTTTTGTTTCAGATCTTAAATAGCGACCGTTTCTAATCTTCCAAAAATCTTGAGTTTTATATCTTTTAATCGCTCGTTTAATTTTTCCTTCACCAGCATTATATCCGGCCATTGCAAGCTCCCACGAGTCAAACATCTCATATAACTCTCTCAAATACATTGAAGCTGCAACAGTTGCCTTTAATGGATCTCTTCTCTCATCTAAATAGAAATCAACTTCAAGCCCATATCTCTTTCCAGTAAATGGCATAAACTGCCAAGGACCAACTGCTTTTGCCCATGAACGAGCGTGATTTTGAAAACCACTTTCTGCCATTGATAAATAAATAAGATCTCTTGGCATTCCTTGATCATTCAATATTTTTGATAAAACAGGTGCATATCTTCCAGCTCTTTCAGCATATCTTTGGAAGTGATTTTTTCCTCTTGTTGTGAAATATTTTATCCACTTTTTAACAGCAGCATTATAAACAACGGGAATATCGTAATAATAGTTTGTGAGTTTTAACTCTTCAGCACCATATAAAAAATATATTTTTTTATCTGATTTTTTTAACTCTGCATCACCAATAGATCCGATAATACAGTCGTTACATTCAGGAAGATTTTCATCTACAAGATGAGTTTGAATTCTTTCAATTTTCTGAACTTCAGAATCAGATACAATCGTCTCATCGCTCTTCTTAGATGTTGCACAACTAACAAAAGCTAAAATGATGACTCCTAATAAAAGATATTTTTTTCCAATCACTTAATTCTCCTAATTTAACTTTTAAAGATTACCCACTAAATTATACCTTAACTTCTCGGTAACAATAGTAGCGAATATTCTACCTTAAATGTAAAAACAATAACTTAAAATTATGATAGAATGTTTATTAGAAAGAGTAAACAGGCCATTAAAAAGGAATTTCAGTTGGTTAGAGTCAGTTTTTCACCTTTTATGAATAAATTCTATTTATTCCTTATTTATTTTTCAACTTGTTTTTACACTGCAAAAGCTGCAGTCGAGCCGCCAAACTATGAGTTTTCTATAGAAACTTTACAATTATTTATGCCAGATCAGAAATTTGATGAAATTCAAAAGAAGTATCAAAAATATGAAACACTATACAATAAAAATGGATTCAAAATACTAAAATTTAACGTAGAGCAAATTCGCTATAAATTTCCAGTACTCGTCCAATTTAAAAATGATATTGTGACTGATATGCATGCAAGATTACCAACTTATTTTCTTCATAATATTTTTCATCAGACTTTAATTAATAAACTTGGAGCTCAAGATCTTTACAAAAAAATTGAAGAACAAGCATTGTATATTTGGAAAAATAAACAGAACCTAAAGCATTCGTACTTTGGAAGCTGTACTATCACATGCTTTCCAGTCTATTACTCTGTTGAAAAAGTAGATCATGAGTTTGGCTCTCAGTACCAATCCATCATTAATCGGTTAAATGAGAATGAATTAAAAACGGCTAAACCTTCGACTCCATAGCCTCAAGTCTTGGACTAAAGTTATCCTCTGGATATATTTGTCCTTCAGCGATATCACATAAGTCATAAATCGCTTCCCTCAAGCCTGTCTCAAGCCCTGTGTAAGATAAGTGTGTTGTATTTGTTGATAAAAAACTTAATAATTCCTCTTTTTTCATTCTTCTCACTTCGTTTTTCATAGATGAATCCAATCTTAAAATCTGAACAACTCCATTGAGATTTTTCACCCCATCGTATGTAATTAAAACATCCTTATCAATATCCACAAATAAAGCTTCATTTTGAGATTGTTTCCCAGACATAACAACAAAGCCCTCATCAACAGGCACACCCCAAAAACCAACAACTCCTTGAGAAGCTAGAGCAAAGCTAATATAACGAGTAAAAATCGCTCTAATAACTTCGTGGTTATGTGTTGATTTCAGCCCTAATTCCCAAATATAATTTCCTTCTCCAAAAATCATCATTCCAATATCATGGTATTTATAAACACTATAAGTTCCCATTTGAGAAAGACTCTCTAGTCCTTGTGAAAAACCAGAAAATTGTTTGATTGATATTTGCTTTGCGGCCCTATGAGTTGCCTTAACAACTTTCAATATTTTTGTTTGAAACGGACGATAAACAATATCTTTAACTTTCTCCCTTTCAACTTTTTGAAAGCCTAGAATCTCAAGGGGTTCAACTAGTAATGCCTCAAAATCAGTATCCTCAAATCGAATATAAACCTGATAGCCTAGGCTCACTTGATACTGATAATAGCTAAAATTTTGATTTTCTGACATTTATACCTCTCTATAACTCTATTACTAATCGACCTTTTAACCTCTATGCTTTAGAATAAAGAAAATATTAAGAGGATTTTTAAATGAAGTTTCTATTTACAAGTTTTTTACTAACAGCACTTATCCTACCTTTTCACTCCACTTTTGCCGGAGTTAAAGTTGATAAAAATATTTTTTTCGAATTCAAATCTGCTGAGCTAAAAAATCAAGAAAGTTCAAACACTGATGACTGGAAAACTGAAAAAATAAATACCTTCAATGGGCAAATAGGTTTTGATTTAAACTTATGGGGACACAATATCAATTCCAGTGTTTATATTAGGCACAACGAAAGTAATATTCTTAATAAAGATTATGTATCACAGTCTTATCAAATCTTTCCAGAGACGATTGTTGCGAGAAATATTTTTAAAATGAATCACATTCATTCAGAGGATTCAAAATATACAGAAACAATTCTTAACCAATTTAATTATCAATGGGGAGATGACGAGGCATGGCTGACTGCAGGTAGAATGATTATCGATTTTGGAGAAGGTTTTTTTTCAAATCCTATTAACCCTCTTAATATTAACTCCAAATATTCTCATCAAATAAATGTCAATCAATCAAATGATGGTCTTGCTCTTCTCCTCGGAAAAAATGATAAACTAAAACTACATATTTTTCTTCTCGGTGATAAATCCTACACTGATTACGACGAAAAAATAACAAGAACACTTCTTCTAAGAGGCGACTGGAAGATAAATCAAGCTACTCACATAAATTATATTTTAGGTGAAGATCAAAAAAGACATAAGTACGGAATTGAGCTACAACAAAAAATAGAAGAAAATCGCATAGGCTATCTCCAAATGGTCAAATACTCACAAAATCTAGAAAATGAAGATCCTAATGATCCAGGTATTTTTCATTATTTAATTGGATACAAGTTTGACCCAAACCCCTTCAATAATTTACGACTTGAGTTTGGAAAAACATCTAGAGAGATTAATAGCAATGAATACAGTCAACTTAACTACTTGCCATTTGAAGCTTACTGGGGTGTTGTTTTAACACACAGCTTCTCTGATCAACTATTCGTCGAAGCCGGTTTCTCACAAGACACTGATACAGACTTTCGATACTACAAAATATCAAGTAGTTATATACATAATAAGAACGCTCGTTTCAAACTCTTTCATAGTGCACCAGTGAAAGATGCAGAAGATGACCCCAAATATGCTTCACAAGCAGCGATACCAAGCCTAACAGGTGCGTCAATTGAATTATATTTTTAACTATTTTCAACACTTTTCATTGACATATAACTAACAAGGCCATAAAAACAAGAGTTCATTATATGATCTAGAATCTAGGGGCGTAAGTAGAGTTGAACTCTCTCCTAGCTAGGCACTTTTAAGGAGATAAAAATGTACGGTGTAGTAGAAATTAAAGGACATCAATACCGAGTTAAAGAGGGTGATATCCTTGATGTACAAAGATTAGATGCAGAAGTTGGGACAAAAATCGATTTTGACCAAGTATTATTCATTGGTGGAGATAAGCCAAAAGTTGGAGCTCCAACTGTAGCTGGTGCGGTAGTAACTGCTGAAGTAATTAGACAAGCGAGATCAAGAAAAGTTATCGTTTTAAAAAGACTTCCAGGTGGATACAGAAAGAAAAACGGACATAGACAACATTATACAGCTTTAAAGATCACAGGAATTAAAGCTTAATTTAAAAAAGAAGAATTTAGGAGAAATATATGGCTCACAAGAAATCAGGTGGTAGTACAAGTAACGGTCGTGATAGTAATCCAAAGATGAGAGGTGTTAAGAAGTACGGTGGAGAAGTTGTTGAAATCGGAAATATCATCGTTCGTCAAAAAGGAACTAAGTTTCACGCTGGAACTGGTGTAAAAATGGGAAGAGACTTTACTTTATTTGCAATGGCAGATGGAGTGGTTAAGTTTGGTTTTTATAACAAGACAACAAAATCAGTTTCTGTAGTACCCGCTTAATAATAAGTAAATATTACAAAAATATTTAAGGGAGTCAGACAATGACTCCCTTTTTTTATATATAGAAGAACTATGAAATTTATCGACGAAGTAAAAATACAAGTAAAGAGTGGACACGGTGGTGCAGGATGCGTTGGTTTTCGACGAGAAAAACACGTACCATTTGGTGGACCTGACGGTGGAAACGGTGGATCCGGTGGAAGCATTATCTTTGAAGGTGATGAAAACATAAATACACTCGTACATTTTCGTGGACGTAAAGTTTATCCCGCTGAAGATGGAGAAAAAGGCCGTGGTTCCCAAATGGATGGACACGCGGGACTTGATCTCTGCATAAAAGTTCCAGTGGGAACTCTTGTCTATGATCAAAATACAAATTTACTCATAGCTGATATTACTGCTCACGGACAAAAAGTTCTTATTGCTGAGGGTGGACGTGGAGGTTTAGGAAATGCCTATTTCAAGACTTCGACTAATCAAGCTCCAAGACATGCACAATCGGGTGAAGAAGGTAAAACTTTTGACGTAAAACTTGAATTAAAACTCATTGCCGATATTGCTCTTGTTGGACTTCCAAATGCAGGGAAATCAACTCTTATTTCTACCATTTCAGCAGCACGTCCAAAAATTGCTGACTACCCTTTTACAACCCTTGAGCCAAATCTTGGAGTAGTTAAGGTTGATGAAGATTCTTTAGTTGTCGCTGATATTCCAGGATTAATTGAGGATGCAGCTGAAGGCAAGGGACTTGGAATTCAATTTTTAAAACATATCGAGAGAACATCTGCCCTTGTTCACCTTGTGGACTGTTCAATGTTACTTGAACCAGCAGAGGCGATTGAGGATTATGCAACTGTAAGAGCTGAGCTTTTAAAATATCAAGATACTATTGCCAAGAAACCAGAAATAGTTTGTCTTACAAAGACAGATGCAATGCAAGACTCAGAAATTGAAAGATTTCAAAAAGAAATGGAATTTCAACTTGATAGAAAAGTTGTCGTTATATCCAGTGTGACTGGTAAAAATATTGATTTTCTAAAAAGATTAATGCTAAAAACAAAATTAGATAATATAAAGAAGGAAGCAGATGAGTAATCCACATATCCAAAAAGAAGTTAGTAAAATTTTTCAATCTTTTGAAGCGCCAAAAAACGCATCGATGCTTAGTGCTTGGATCATTGCTCACTTTAAAGGTGTAAATATCAAAATTTATGATACAAAAGACAAAAGCTCTCTTTGTGACTATAACATTATTGCCTCTGCTCAAAATACAATTCAAGCAAAATCAATGGTTGATGAATTAACAACGAATTTAAAATTAAATAATATCGATATTATTTCTGTTGAAGGCCTAAGTGACTGTGAATGGGTTCTTGTTGACGCCGGAGATATTATCATTCATATTTTTCAAGAAGTTGCTCGTGATGTTTTTGATCTTGATAGTCTATGGCATGAGTGTGATCAAGTGCAAATTCCTCAAGAGTATTATTTTGGTGCTCCAGAAGAAAAACCGAAGAAAACTGATTCATCTGAAAATTATTTTTAATTATTAATGGCATCCCTTCATCTTATTGCTGTTGGAAAACTTAAAGATAAACATCTTGAAGCCATTGAGAATGACTATTTAAAAAGAATTAAAAATCCAAGACTACAAATCCATGAAGTGAAAGCAAGGGCAGAAAATAAAAACCTTGAAGGGTCTGAAATTCTAAAAAAGATTTCTACACTTTCACAAAACCCATTTATCTGTATCATGACTGAGTTTGGAGAAATATATGAGAGTCCAAAGTTTTCAAGTTGGATCTATCGAAATCTAGAAAAACATAATGATTTATTTTTGGTTATTTGTGGAGCAGAGGGACCTAGTGATGAACTCATAAGTAAATCTCATGCAAAACTCTCTCTATCTCCTCTAACCTTTCCGCACAAGATTGCTAGAATACTCTTAGTTGAGCAATTGTATAGAGCTCAAACAATTTTTGAGGGTCATCCTTACCATAATTAAAAAAAATTATTAAAATTCTTATCTTACAAAGCTATATTTCCGAACAATATTCTATAAAGCTTTATTTTAAGGAGTAGGTTAAATGCACGGATTCTATAACGACAGTAAATTTCATATGTGGAGAGCATGTATTGGTACTATTTGGATTGATGGAAAAATTGACGAAAAAGAGTTAAGTTGGATTAATCAGAGGATAGAGAGCTTAAATTTTACTGACGAGCAAAAGTCTATTCTAAAAAATGATGTCACTAGTAATATCAATTTACCTGAAATTCTCGAGAAAATTACAGATCAAAAAGATAGAGCTTTTCTAGCTTACCAAATGCGTATAATTGGTCATTTAGATGACCAATATACGAATTCTGAAAAAAAACTATTTAAAAATTGGAATGAAATTGTTCTTAAAGCAGTTGATTTGAATTATTTAGAAAAGTTAATAAATAATGAGAACAATAATTCTGAGAACTTAGAGAATAAAAGATCGCTTTTTGAGAAACTATTAAGAGAGTGACCATTTTTTTTACATAACTATATTTTCTACATCTCCAATTATATAAAATTCTAATTTAGGTATCATCTTTTCATTATAATTTAACAACAGCCAAGGATTATTATGAAAAACCTTCTCATTGCTTTAACTTTTCTTTCAAGCTTAAACTCATTTGCAGGAGCGAACTGTAAAGAATTATTAGCTCAGTATACTGAAGAAAAAAACTATCACACAGATTTAATAATTGATGCAAATAGAAAAATTGAATATCTTGCAAAAAAAGTAGATAAAAATAAACTTACTATCGCGAGAATTGAGGAATCTCTTAATCAGCCTGACATTAGTCATGATAAAACGAGAACTCTAGAAACGATAATTGATACATATCAGACCTATAATGATATGGCTCCAAGGAAAGTTCTTAATTATAAACAAGTCGTCTATGATCACGCTGATGAATTAGAATTACTTGAAGATAAAGTATATTCTGCTTGTAATTAATTCACAAAAATCGTTAAAAGTGATAGGTTTACCTTAATCGAGGTAAACCATGAGTCTTTTTAACACAACGAAACAAGTTCTTTTATGTATATGTGATGGAATGGGTTTTTCTGATAACAGAGATCATAATGCTGTTTTCGAAGCCAAAACCCCAAATCTAGATCGGATGATAAAACAATATCCTTTTACAACAATTATCCCTGGCGGAGAAGAAGTTGGACTTCCTAAAGGTGTCGCTGGCAACTCTGAAGTAGGCCATATGAACCTTGGTGCAGGAAGAGCGGTAAGGCAAGATCTTGTGAGGATAAATGAAGCGATCTCAACCGATACTCTTAGAGATATGGAGAAGATGAGAGAGCTTATTTTAAAAGCAAAGAATTCAAGTAAAAAAATTCACCTTATGACTTTGCTATCAGATGGTGGTGTTCATTCACATATTAATCATTTAAAAGCAGTTCTTGAAATTTTAAAAGAAAACTATGAACTTGATATTTATCTTCATTTTTTTATGGATGGGAGAGATACCCAAAAAACAAATGGAGTTAAATACTTAAAAGAGATTATAGATGTTGGAGGCGCAACAATTGCTAGTATCCAAGGTCGCTCTATTGGTATGGATCGAGATAGACGATGGAATAAAATTGAACATGCCTACAAAACGATGACGGGATCAGGCCTAAAGACTCAGCTTGAGCCAATAACTTATGTTCAAAAAGAATACGAGAATGATATTTTTGATGAATTTATCACTCCAACTCTTTTCCATGAACAGGGAAAGATTGAAGAAGATGACGCCGTATTCTTTCTAAATTTTAGACCCGATAGAGCAAAAGAAATCTCTCAAGCCTTTTGTGATAAAAATTTCCCTCACTTTAACAACTCCATTCGTCCATTTTATTTTTTATGTATGTCCCCATATATTGATGAAGAGTTTCCTGAAGTTCCTATTTTATTCAATCGAGAAAAAATTAAAGGCACGCTTAGTGAGTACTTGTCGAGCTTAAAGCTCAAGCAATTAAAAATTGCTGAAACTGAGAAGTACGCTCATGTTACATACTTTTTTAATGGTGGCGAAGAGCAACCTTTTCCAGGAGAAGAAAGAGTTTTAATTAATTCTCCAAGAGAAGTTGCCACTTATAATTTAAAACCTGAGATGAGTGCACCTGAAGTACTTAGCACATTATCTGAAAAGCTTGAATCGAAAGATTATTCTCTCTATGTTGTGAATTTTGCAAATCCAGATATGGTTGGACATACGGGTGATTATCAAGCTGCAATAAAGGCGATGGAGTATATTGATTATTGTTTAATGAGCTTAGAGAAAATTTGCTTAAAGAATAATATCGATTTACTAATTACGGCTGATCACGGGAATTGTGATCAAATGACCTACCCAGATGGGTCCCCCCAAACGTCTCACTCAGATGCAGATGTACCATTTATTCTAGTCGCAAATAATGCAAATACTAAATCTCCACCTAAATCGACATTTGCACTAAAAGATGTCGCTCCCACAATTCTTCACTTGTTGGGAATTGAAAAAAATGATTTAATCACAGGTGAATCTATATTTAAATAAGGTCCTTTTATGAAAAAAAATAAAATACATTCAATTGCCGTTTTAACTTCTGGGGGCGACAGTCCTGGAATGAATTGTGTCATTAGATCTATTGTTAGAACCGCAATTGGTAACGGAATAAAAGTTTACGGAATCCAAAAAGGTTATCTCGGACTTTTAAATAATGATATGCAAGAGCTCAATGCTTCATCAGTAGGTAATATTATTCAAAGAGGTGGAACGATTTTAAGATCTTCTCGCTGCCCTGAATTTAGAGAAAAACATAATAGAGAAAAAGCGGCTCAAATTCTAGAGGATAGAGATATCGACGCCCTAATTGTAATTGGAGGGGATGGATCTTTTAAAGGAGCAATTGCCCTAAATTCAGAATTTAATGTTCCTGTAATTGGAATCCCTGGAACAATTGATAATGATTTATCAGGTACAGAGTATACAATTGGTTTTGATACTGCAGTTCAAACTGCGATTGATGCTGTTGATAAAATTCGTGATACTGCAGCCTCAAATGATAGAACATTTTTCATTGAGGTCATGGGTGCAAAATCATCTTCAATTGCACTAAAAGTTGGAATATGTACTGGTGCTGAGAATATTTTATTATGTGATCAAAAAGTTGATCACGAAAAAATAGCAGGTGCAATCAGAAGAGGTATTAGAAGAGGCAAAGGTTCATCTATTATTATTGTTGCAGAGGGTGAAAAACCTGGAAGAAGTTATGATATTGCAGCAGTACTAGAAGATTTATATGCTATCTCATCAAAAGTATGTGTTTTAGGCCATATCCAAAGAGGCGGCAGTCCATCTTCTAATGATAGGTTTATTGGCTCTATAATGGGTAAGATGGCCGTGGATACAATCCTTGAAGGCCATACTCAAAATGCCATTGTGGTTAGAGATGATAGAGTACAATCTGTACCGCTAAGTGATTGCTCAGAGAAAAGCGATCATGCGATGAAAGAATTTGTCGGAATTGCTGAAGATCTATCCATCTGATTCATATCATATTTAAATACTAAATTTGGAATATGCTCAAGTAAAAGCTTAGAGTCGATCATATCAATTTGAGACGTTGCTCCATTTGAAAACGATAAAAATTTTAACGAGTTAATCTCATTTAAGTTGAAACTTCTTTTCATTAAATCACCTAGATTTCTTGGAGGATACATATGATGTATTTCACCATTAGCATTTAACCAGCCAGAACAAAGACAATTATCAAGCTTCGCTATTGGAATTAAACCACTAAGATGCCAATACATAAGCAATAGTGGGAATTCCAACCATCTAAGACTCTCAATGCTTTGATCCTGTAGTTCATTGATATCAACACACACGACAAAACGTCTTAAGGGGATTGCAAGCTTTCTAATTCGAGTTAGGTAGATAATTTTCTCTTTAATATTTTTGGAAAGCCTCCCTACCCCATTAATTTCTAGCGATGGAACCCCTTTAGTAGCGTATCCGAATAAATTTACAAACTTTACCCCTTGAGGTGTTCTATAAAATGCTTTTAATTGTGTTTCCATGAATTCTCCTTTTCATTTTATGTTTTTGCAATAGAACTAGATAGTTAGAACGACATAAGTAGCTAAAATTATGAGAAAAACTCTTTGAGTTATAACGATTTTATCACTAATAGAGGCCATGTTAACTTTTTAGACACTTTCAGTTTATGTATATAGAGATTTCAACTGTTATTTAGAAATATTCGAACTGCTCTTACAATTTAACTATATTATTTAACTTCAAAAATGGATTGAGCTATGAAAAAATTAACATTCTTATTAGTTTTGGGATTTTGTTCTTTTTCGAGTTTTGGAAATAATACAACTTTCCTTAAATGTAGTACTGTTGGAAATGATATAAAATCAGTTTCAGCTAATATTGATGCCGCTATAGGCTCTGACCACAAACGCTTAAAGATAACTGTTGAACATCAGAATAATAAAGTAGATTTATTCTATCCAAGAATTGCAAATGATGTCTTAATCAATTCAGCTTTTAGTCGATCAATGACAATTATTGCTGACCTTACGTCAAATAGCGAAACAGATGCAAATTCAATTAAAAGATTAGTTCTTGATATTTCGAAAGACTCTGGTTCATTGATCGCTCTTAGAGAGGGTGAAAGATCTATTAGATCAGAAGTCATCAAGCTTGATAATGAGCTCACATGCAAGTGGATAATGTAGTTTCTTAATCAATAGACATTTTCCCGAGATCAAAATAACAGCTCAAAGTCCTTGATTTTTTATCAAGGGCTTTATGATTTAACTTTAAGTTTCTTGCTAATTTCTCTTTGACGAGAAAGCATCCAATATCAGCATCTTTACAGTAACGATCATTCTTACCTTCGCACTTCCATTTAAAAATAACGGACCTTCCGCTTCTACATTTAACACTTTTTTTCTCTTCATCGATGTAAGCACGCGCCAAAAAAACATTGTCACTTTCTTTTAAATCACAAAATTCTATAACATTTTTTTTGAGGCCCATGCAATCAATGGTATCCGCAGAGACTTTCTCAATTAATGGAGACTCTCTATTGGTGAGAGTTTTACAAACTTCAGAGAAACTATAGCTATTTTCACTTTTAAAAAAGAAGTCATCTTTTAGAACTTTTGCATTTAAAAATTGTGAAAAAAAAAGGCATGTCATAAGACATGCCCCATATTTTAGATTAATCATTTTATCCCGGAAATAATCCACGAAGCTTCATTGCAGCTTCTAGCTTACCAAGAGCTGCACACATTGCAGCTGTCTTCATATCACAGTTATAATGTTCCGCTTTCTTAACAACTTCAGCAAATGAATTCTTCAAAATTGTATGTAGTGTTTTATTAATTTGATCTTCATCCCAGAAAAAGTGAGCAAGACCTTGAACCCATTCAAAGTATGAGACGATAACACCACCGGCATTACATAAAATATCAGGAATAATAAAAACACCTTTATCAGATAAGAACTTGATTGCCTCTTTTGTTAACGGACCATTTGCACCTTCAGCAATAATTTTTGCCTTTACACTTTCCATATTTTTTTTCGTAATAACTGAATCTATTGCAGCTGGAATTAAAACAGAAACATCTAAAGATAAAAGTTCTTCATTTGTGATTTTTGTCACTCCTGGTCTTTCATAATCTTTTAAAAGACCTTTTGACTTCATTACATAGGTTTGAAGTTCAGCAATATTTAAACCTTGCTCGCAATATACTGCGCCAGTGTAATCTGAAACAGCAACAATTCTAGCTCCCTGATCTGCAAGATCAATCGCAGCTGGAATACCAACTTTTCCAAAACCATGAATTGCAATTGTTGTATTTTGATCAATTTTTTTATCCATTTTGTCATAAGCAAAATTAATACAATAAGCAACACCTTTACCAGTCGCAGCCTCACGTCCTAATGATCCACCAATTGAGATTGGCTTCCCAGTGACAACACCATGAGATGCATATCCATTAATTTGTGAATATGTATCCATAAACCATGCCATCGTTTGTCTATCAGTTCCAATATCAGGAGCTGGAATATCTTTGTCAGGGCCTACAAATGGTCCAACTTCCATTGCATATCTTCTCGTTAGTGCTTGAAGTTCTTGTCTTGATAGTAAATTAGGGTCAACCTTTATCCCACCTTTTGCTCCACCAAGAGGAAGACCAACAAGAGCACACTTAAAAGTCATAAGCATTGCTAATGCAGTTGTCTCTGATAAATCAACATGTGGATGAAAACGAATTCCACCCTTTCCAGGTCCAAGAGTCATTGAGTGTTGAACTCTATATCCTTCAAAAGTCTTAACTGTTCCATCATCTAATCTTATAGGTATAGAGACTTGAATAGCCCTTTTAGGATATCTTAATCTCTCTACAATATTAGGGTCTGCATTCATTGTTTTTGCAGCTGTATTAAGCTGAGATAATGAATCTTTATACAACTGGCTATGATACAAAGGCATTTTAATTCTCCAAAATTGATAATTAGTATTAATTAAATTATAGGTATTTTACCGATAATTTAAACCTTGGGAATTAAAATCGCTTATTATTTGAAAAATACCTGAAAAATTTTGTCTGGATTAAAAAGAGAGCCTGTATCGTAACTGAAGTATATTATTCTCTACTTCCCCAGAACTCTGTAGCCCATCGAAGTCTTTAGCATCTTTAGTGTGGGTATACCTTAAACTCCACTCATCAGTTAATCTTTGATCAACTGCAGCAAGAAGCCTTGATTCATCAATATAATAATTTATAAAAGCTGATGTATCAGTACTTTTAAACTTTCTCTCTACTTTTAGCTCTTGATTTCCATTAATACCAACCCAAGCTCTTGCTGAAAAATACTTCGATTTCATTGTGAATTTAACCATCCCAATTTCTACACGAGGCTGAAATCCAAATTTAAACGTATCCTTACCAACTTTAACCGACTTTGATGTTTTTAACGTTTTTTTACCACTATCCTTTTCCGCCTTAACGAGGACTTTCTCATGAAGTTCAACTGCATTAATGGCATCTATTTCGTCATCTTCGTTCCAACTCTCCCAAGTATCCTTAAGGCCTGCATTAGTAGACTTTTCAACATCTTTAGATAAAAATCTGAGATAATTTCTCTCTAAGAATTTCTGTTTCTCTTCTTCTGTTGGTAATGTCACAATTCCAGTATTTTCAAGTCCATAATTTTTTGCATACTCCTCTTGAGTAATCCAATATTGAAGTTTTTGTCTGGCAGATCGGAATTCTTTTTCATGTTTATCATTAAATTCTTCAATAAAATTTTTCTCGATGACCATGGGAACAACAATTAAATCATCATCTGGGACAAAATTAGCTGGAGCTCGGCTAATATCAGCAGGGCCAGCATATGCTTGAAAACCACAGAATAACTGTACAAATATCATACAGTGCCTATAGAATTTACAATTTTGGGTAAAATCAAACATTTTATTCCTTTATATTCAATAACTTAAGATTATTATCTCTTTCCGTTACATATTATAAAGCAATACGTGGGCCAACTATTAGTTGGATAGATTTGGATCTTTAGGAGAGATAAGCTTTTCAACTTCCTCTAAAATGGTCATTTGAATATCAGTTGCATCATCTAACTCGGAGTGGGCCTCAGGTCTAAGATAATTTTTCACTTCAGTTCTCTCGTAGTTAATAGCTAGATTGGGTCCATCATTCAAAAAATTATATGGGCCTTGAGCGAGATAATTTAAATTTTTCACGACATTTTGAGGAATTAAATCATTTTCCATTCCAACAGAATCAAGAGTCACCATAAGATCTATTTTTCGAAAACCATTATCAAGGGTATTTAGTTTTTGAGCAATTTCAACAACACCATCTCCACCAAAACTATGCCCTACGAGAACAATTGGTTGGTCTTGTTTTCTTTTTTTAATATCTTCTATAATTTCATCTTGTTCATCCCAAGCAAAATGCTTAGCCCCTTTAATCGCCTCGGACATATCTTTAATTCCATCATAGTTTCCTTTGATTGATCCTGCACCAAACCAATCAAAACCACTCATAAAATATATTCCTGGCTTTTCAATATTTCCAATTTTTTTACTTTGAATAAGATTTGTTTTTTCTGCTGAGCTTAGTTCTCTCTTAAGCTCTAATGCTTTTTCTGAGATTTCAACTCTGGCAGCTTCAGGTATTTCCTTTGCTTTCTTTTCAATATTTTTAATTATTTCTTGATTCGTTTTTGAATGATCTACTTTATTGATTGCTTCATGATCAATCTTGTCTGCAAGTTGTTTATTTTTCTCTTTCGTAAGAGTCAAATCTGATGAATAAACTTTTGCAGGATTAAACGCCATACTTCTCATTCAGTTATTATAACAACTGATGAGAAGTATTTAAATGAGGCAAAATATATGCGATTTAAATCTATTTGAGCATTAAAGGCAAGTAATGAATACTTGATCCTCCGTTAGCTTCAAAGCATTGAATACTATATTCGTACTTATCCTTTTCAATCACAACGGGATTTAACGCCTTACAGTTTTCAGGGATATTTACATGGAACTTCACTGGTGCAACTAGCTCTCCATTTTTCTCTGAAATAATATAAATATTTCGACTTGAGATTTGAGTTGAATCAACATACAGAGCAGGTTTGTTTATCCCACTTTCTCTAAAAGAGATTGGATAGTGTTGCTCTCTAAAAAGCATACCTGGTAGAAAACTAGAAACATGTACAGGGTATGAATAGGTTGTCTTAGATGAGTACTCATCTGACTTTTCTAAATAGATCTTACTTGGAGTTAAATAAAATCTAAAAGTTGCATCACGACTTAAATATGTTTTAATTGGATATTCAAGAGGATCATAAAAACTCTCCTGTTCTACACTTACGTAATCAATAGAATCTCCATTAAGCATGAATTCATTCCATATAAAACGTGAAAACTTCTCAAAGCCAATTAGATTTCTATCAATATCATGGGGTAATAAAGTCTTGGCATCTAAATCAATTGCTCTTTCAGGAATAAACTCAGATAGATTTAAATTTGATCCATCAATTTTAGATAAATTCCATGTACGCTCGTCAAGGCTCGTAACGGTTAAATTATAATTTCGTGGAAGTTTTCGTTCACTTTCATGGGAAACTAAAACTTTAAACTCTCCCTTATCAATATCATCAAAACTTTGAACTTGAAATTTCACCATAAAGATTTGCTCAAAGGCATTAAAATTAATTTCTTTTTTAAAGCGATCAATAAATTTATTTGTACTAAACGTTCTCGTGATAAACGTTGATTTCCCCTCTTCAATTACCGGTTGAAAATAATAGATATTCGCTGAGAAGACTCTTTTTCTCATCCGAGAAAAAGGATTAGGATTACTATCTGCTGCGGGTGTTTCTCCATGAATCATAAAAACGGGAACGCTGATAAGTCCATAATTTCCGTATTGAGATTTCCCCCAAACAAATTCGTTTAAATCTTGTAAGATAATACCTTCAAATTTTAATTCAATCAGAGAGTTATCAATCTTTTCTTCCTTACCATCAACAGTTTTAATTTCAGTAAATAATGGGCGCAACTGCTCTGTCATATAAGCATAAACAACACTAGTATCTACTTCGTCACTATCGTCTTTTTTTACTTCTTTTAAATACCTAACAACAATATCTGCATTTCCATCTAAGTTTGCATCAATTCGATGAACAGATAAAAGAGATTTTGCATTCTTTAAAAAAGTTGTCCCTAACGGTTTAATGACATCTCCAACTTTTGTAAAAACAGAAAGGATGATGTCCTCTTTTTGAGAACTCTCTGTATAATAGTAGGGAAAGTCATAAGGTGTATGCTGGTAATTAAGCGTAGCAAAGCTCGTTAAGGTCTTTGGATTTGCTCCAACAATTTTATAGTTAGAAATATTTTCTAATTCAGAAAACTCAACATAAAATCTTTTTTGAAATCTATATTCTGATTCAACTCCATTTAAATTTAAAACAAGAGTGAAGTTTTGTTGTAGATCTAAACCTAAATCAGAAAGAACACCTTCGATTTCAATTTCATCACCTAAGTTTTTAAACTCGTTATGACTAAGTTTAATATTTTTATTTGTAAGAATTCTTGCACTAAGTTTTCCTTTAGTTTCAGACCTTGCAATTTTCACTTTAAACTTAAAACTCTTATTTTTACTATCAACGAGTACTCTATTTAAATCTTTAAACACAGGCCATACAGCGACTGGTTTTTCACTAATCGATTTATTAAAATTAATAATTCCATGTGTGCTAAATTTGTTTTCTCTGGTATTTAAATTTCTTTGAGTATTAAAAACTCTTCCATATAGTTCTCTTTCAGATATATTTGGGTAGATACCCTTTATGGTGGCAACTAATGCTGAGACATAAGGTGTGGCCTGACTTGTTCCAGATTTAATTTCATAGCCATTGACATCAAAAAAGAGTGGAGTATTTGCTGTCGGATAAGTTGATAAAATATTATTACCAGGGGCCAGGACGTCAACATGAGCACCATAGTTAGAAAAATCTGAAATATCACCATTAGGATCTGAAGAACCAACACATATAACCCCCTCATAAGCGCAAGGCATGATTGGTTCTGAGTGATCATTATTTCCTGAAGCTGAAACAACTGTAACACCATTTTTAATAGCAGCGTTTACCGCTTCTCGTAAATGTTCTTTATCAAAAGATAATGGCCAACCTAAACTTAGATTTATAACATCAGCCTTCATATCGATGGCATAAAGAATTGCTTTTGTAAGTCTATCACTTGTACCCAATGCTTGAGAGTCTTCATTTTTATTACTAAGAACTTTTATCGGAAGAATTTTTATCTTATTAGAAATTCCACTCACTCCTATTGCATTGTTTTTTACAGCAGCAATAATTCCAGAAATATGAGTTCCATGTCCAACATAATCTTCTGGTCTATTTGTCCCTAACTCCTTACTTCCAGTAAAATTCCAACCTTTGCAATCTCCAGCATACTCATTACTATCTTTACTTTCAGTTACTCCAAATGGAATTTCTCCATTTTCACATTCAACAGTATTTTGAAATATATTATCTTTTAAATCTGGATGGTTGAAATCAACACCCGTATCAATGACTGCTACAAGAACATCTTTTTTAAATTTGAAATCAAGATTCTCAATGCCTGAAAAACCAATATCAGCTTCTTTTCGTCCTTTAATGACAAAATTATCGAGATCAGTAATTTCGTTAATCACTTTTTGATTTTGAAAATCATAACCCCATTGAAATATTGCATAAGGATCACTTGTCTTATTTGTTGAAATATCTGCAGGTTCAATAGACGAACCTTTAATTTCTGTGATGGTTTCCACCGAGATTATTTTTTTATTTTTTAAAATATCAGAAACGCTCATTTTCGATTCTACTTCATATAATGAACGAAAATATCTTGAATTAAATTTTGTGAATTTTTTAAAACTACCAATTTTAGATAATGCTGAAACATCATTTGTCCGTACCAGATATGTGGTTGCAAAACAATTTAAATTCAATAAAATGAGAGATATAGCTATTAAAATTTTCATTATTGAATTCTCCTTAAAAACCAGTACGCTCCGAGTTCACCTTGTGAAATTTTAATTGCTCTTTTCAAAGTATCAATTATTCCACCAGGCATCTCGCTTCCGTATTCACCAATAGCATTAGAAATAATGGCCTCTTCACCGTTTTCAGTTCCAACTCTAAAGCCATTAACACTTCCTTTTAAATAAAAATTTTCATCTCCACCAACAACTCTCGTAAAATTATCGAAGCTTAGTAAGTTTTCCAATGAATCAACTAAAAGTGTTAGATCAAGAGACTTCTGATCAGGTCTCATGACTTGAGAGTATTCTGCACTCAAATTTCTATGAGCTTGCTCTATTTTACGTATTGCTCTTCTACGATCCCTTTCATATCTATTAATTCTTTGTTTACCAAACCGCTGCCAATGGGATCTATTTTTAGGCCATGGTAGAACAAGTTCTCTTTCAATAAATTCCATAAAATCGCTATGATCTGTATTTATGATATAGCTCAATCCTCTCTGATACAAACTAAGAGTGACTTCAACTGTATATAACTGAATTTGCTCAGTATCAGAAAACATCTCATCACTAAAAATATCTGTTCCATATTTTTCTGTAATTTCATCTCTAATTTCTTTCAGTTTATATTTATTCGCTTTCCAACCTTTCCACTGTGACTTTACTTGAGAGTAATCTTCGAATGGAATCTCTTGCTCAAGGTGATTAAAAGGCACTTCCGTTAAGACCTGTCTTGAATACGACTCTCCATAAAAACTATCTCCAGGGTTTCCACTTTCAGCATTTGAAAAATTAATATCATCGTTATCAAGAACTTCTGAAATAATAGAATTAAGAGCATCATAAGCAACTTGAATATAATTCTTTCCCTTTAACTCTGCGACGCTCCTGACATATAACTCTGCTTCATATTGCTCAGGGTGAGTTATTTTCATTTTATCTAAAACATTTACAGAATTTTTTTGATACTGAAAAAATCTTGATCCAGATGATTTTTCACTAAAATTATGTTCGATGATAAAAGGTTTATTATCTTGAGCTATGAGTTCAGTTGAATTCTCAACAAAGACTTGTCTAAGTTTTGTTAAGTTCTCAATCAGTACATCATTACTTGCTTCATTAGATAGCGAAACTGAATGAAATTCGGTTTTGATACTTCCAGACTGACGATCAAAATTAAGTGAAATAATTGGTACATAAGCTTTTAATTGAAAACCTCCACCTCGTCCAAAACTATTTGCCTTACTTCGATAGACTTGAAAAGTATTTTCATCAGCTCTAAGAATATGTAATCGCCATATATTGACTTTTCTTGTATTAAATTGAATCAATGCTTCAACGTCTGCTGCTTCGACAGGAAGTTGGTAACCAACTGTTAACGCTCCTCCTAAAATTAAATTATTTGAAATAATTAATGAATCTCCGATTTCCATAACTCCATCAAGTTCTTTAAGTATTTTTCCTAACTCTTCCTTTCTCTCATCTCCTTCAAGTTTAGAAAAATCTTCAGACTTTAATGAATCAATAATATTAATGATTGATCCCGCTTTTTTTCTTTTGGCACTAGGGACAATTATATTTCGAAACGGCTCTTTAAGAGCTTTTTTAATGCTTTTAATTGATTTTACATGTGAATACGAACGTGAGAATCGCGCACTACCAGTTGCATAAGCTTGTACCTCAACAGGTAAACCAAGAGTTCCTACAAATGCTCCAACTTCACCGATAAATTCTATTGAATCTGCAATTTGAATGAGATTATCCGTTCCAAGATATGCTCCGGTAATAATATCTCTGGAAGCGGCAATATGTCCTTTCGCCGTAGGTATTACCCATGCGCTAAAAGGAACTTTTTTAAACTCTCCTGTCTCAAATAAATCTAGAAATTGCTTTTTCTTCGCTTCAATTGCTTTTTCAATCGCAGCTTTTTGAATATCAGTTTCATAAAGATAATTATCATTCACATAGCTAACTAAATTTTCGATAACTCCTGAGTAAAACTTTGACTTAAAATAGGCAGATAATTCATCTCTTGAGAGTGGAGACTCAGTATCATCATAAGAATATCTTGATGCATGACCTTCCCAGTTATCTTTAAGTAATCTTCCTCTTTTGAGCTCTCCTTCGCTATCAGTGATTTCAAAATTTACTGGAAGTTTTTTATATTTTGAATTTATTAGTGTTTGTATAGAATTAATTCTCGAAATAAGTTTTTCAACTAAAAGCATTCCTACAGATTTAGGAAAATAACTTAATTCAACAATTTCCTCAATATCACTTCTTGATAATTGTGCTAATTTATTTAAAGCCCATTTTGTATCATAAAATGTCGTCGAAAATGCATCACCTGAAATAATATCTAAGAGAAGAACTTTATTATCAATTTTTCCTAAACTCCAAGACAACCCATCAACACTCTCTCTTACATCAACAAGAGCATAAAAAATGGATAAAGCATTTACAACTCTTCTATGAGCAATAACTTCATCATTCAGTTCGCCCATGGCAAAATTATATATTTTTGTATTTGATTCAAATACGAGTACATCTTGAAGAGTCAAAACAAATTCATTCTCATCTTGCTCAACTCTCCAGCGGTCAACATCAGCAAATGTTGAAACTTTTAATTCACTTATAAAATGATCTAAGGAGATTTTTCCCTGAAACTTAATTTTAATATTTTGATAATGCTCAATCGCAGGAATTTTATAACCTAATTTTCTTAATAAATTTTTTCTAAGTAATATTGAGCGACTATCTTTACTAAGCCAAATATTAAAATTTCTCTGAGCCCTATTATTTGATTCTCTAACAACAAAACGAAAAGATCCAATGGTACTAATTACTTTATCAACATAATTTAGAGGAGCTGAAGTATCTATATTGTACTCATCTTCAGCTGGATCAAGATTTATAATCTTTGAATTTTTCCAAATATCTGTTTCTCTGGGATTTAATTGTGATAGATCACCACCATTTTTCCAAATTTTTTGTAGATCACCAAATTTTAGAGTGCGGCCTGAGCTATCAACTAAATCGTTTGCAGGACTTGCAGTGTATACGAGCGGGATACTTACAACTTCTGCAAAACTTAGTTTTGTTAGAATAATAAGAAATAAAAAAATGTGAGCTTTATTGATCATGTCTTCCCCTATAATTTTTAATCCATATATCATAGAGATGTGATAAATTCGCACTTTTATGACGCGCAATGTAAAATGTACATTATGGCCCTTAAAGCACAATAATACTTGACCAAAGTGACACCATTTTTCTAAAAAGTGCATTTTGTTACTACTAAACTTTTACTTAATGCTTTGAATTAGATCTTCAAACAAACTCGATTTCGCACCAAATCAATCCAGTGTTATCAAGCAACTAACGCGCAGCACACACAAGTTACTGTAATTATTATTCATTTTTGAATTATTGGCATTCAAATTGCGATTTTCTTTGCATACTCCAGGACGGAATTAAGAAAAATTTGAAATTAGGATTTCAATACAAATAACTATTAATAATATTTTCAAAAAGGGGAAAAGAAAATGAAGAAATTAGTATTACTAAGTTTGTTAACTCTTTCAATCGTTGCTTGTAAAAGTGGTGGAAATGGTAACGGAACTGCAACGCTTACGCACAATCAATTAGCTGAAAGATTTGTTCAAAACCTTAATCTTGATCAAGATTTTGATGTAACTTTAGTGAAGAAAAGTACTTTAGAGAATAACTTTATTGTTATCTACGATCCGTTTACTGACTCTTATGATGCAATCAATATCGATAACTACGACCCAGCAATCAATAATGCTGCTGATTATTATTTCAATAACTCGGGAAAATTCTTTTATGACTTAGATGTTATCCCAGGTCACTATGAGACTGACTGGACTTACACAATTATAGGATATGACTATGATGGATATGCTATTTGGGGATACGAGCCATACGATACTTGGGTTCCAACTAGATACAGAGACCGTCATTCAGGTTTAGTATTTGAGAAAACTGCTGCATCTGCAAAAGATTTAGCGAAAGTAGCTGCTCTTAAAGAAGTTGCTCAAATTGATAAGTCTGCTCAATTCTTATCTTCAGAGTTTGGTCTAAGCTTAGATCGTTCAAAAGAAGTTGCTAGACTTGCAGCACACTGGAAAAAAGCATCTAAAAAAGGTATGACAAATGCTGAGCAAGACTCATTCTCTACAGAGCTTTTAGGTTTTTCAATTACTCAAGGAGTTAGCGCTGCGACTCAATCAGCTGAAGGTAATAGTACAAGCTTAAATTCTCTTTTAGAGAAAGCTGCAAATGCTAACGGAATCACTCCTGAGCATGCAAGTAAATTAATGTCACAAGTGTTTGGTTTATAGTAAAAAAGCTTCCCTAGGAAGCCTATTAAATAAAAAAGTAACTAACAAATAAAGGACAAATAATATGAAAAATTTATTAATATCAACAATAACTGTTCTGACTCTAGCATCATGTACTGGTGGTGGCGGAGGCGGAGGTTCAACTGGTGGATCAACAGGTGGTTCAACTGGTGGTGGAACGGTTGTTTATGAATATACTCATGAGCAATTAGCATCTCTTTTTGTTTCAGGATTAAACCTTGATCAAGACTTCGATGTAACTCTAGTTAAAACAAATACTCTTGAAGAAGATTATATTGTTATCTATGACCCATACACAGATTCTTACGATGCAATTAATTTAGGAGCATATGATCCAGATTATGATAATGCTGCTGATTATTACTTTAATAACTCTGCAAGTGCATTTTTCAACCTTGATATCCAAGCTGGTCATTACCAAACTGATTATAACTACGAAATCGTTGGTTATGATGCTTGGGGTGATGCAATCTATGATTATGTAGCTTACGACACTTGGATCCCAACAAGATATGCTGACCCATACTCTAACTTTATCTTTGAAAAAACAGCTGCATCAGCAAAAGATTTAGCGAAAGTTGCTGCACTTAAAGAAGTTGCTCAAGTTGAAAAATCTGCACAATTTTTATCTTCAGAGTTTGGTTTAAGTCTTGATAGATCTAAAGAAGTTGCAAGACTTGCAACTCACTGGAAAAAAGCTTCTAAAAAAGGAATGACAAATGCTGAGCAAGATTCATTCTCTACAGAGCTATTAGGATTTTCAATCTCAGCTGGTAAAAAAGTTGCGAAAGAAGCTGCAGAGGGGAATCTTTCAGGTTTAACTCAATTAGTTGAAGCTGCTGCAAGTAAAAATAGTATTACTCCAGAGCATGCAACAAAACTTATGACTAAATTATTTGGTTTATAATATTAAATATTTTTTTAGAAAAAGAGGCTACTTCGGTAGCCTTTTTTTTTATTTTTTTTAAGTTCAAATTGATACTGTTTTTAATAAAATATGACGACCAATTTGTCCCTGTATTTAATTTAAGTCCACTTCGCACCTACTATATAGTCTTTTAACGCAATCATCCTATTTTAAAATTCATAAAACTTCGCATAACATCAACTGAATATTTTCATGAGACTAACGTTTTGCGCATAAAAAATAAAAAAACTTTTTTGAAAAAAACAAATTTGGCATCCAACTTGCTTTTCTAATTTTTAAAATCCATGACGGAAAATAGAAAAACTTAAACAGTATACTTGTTCTTTTTAAAGAGTATACAAAGAGAGAGAAATGAAAAATTTAATGACAATGATTATTCTTACCAGTCTTTTTGTTTCATGCCTTGGGGGCGACAGTGGAGGAAATGGTAGTGGTGCTCCTGGATTTAATCATGTTCAACTAGCAGATAAATTTGTAACTGAACTAAACCTAGATCAGGAATTTAGTGTTGAACTAGTAAAAAGCAGTACCCAAAAAACTGATTACATCGTTATCTATGATCCATTCACTGATTCCTTTGATGCCATCAATATTAAAAACTATGACCCTAGTCTTGATAGTGCAACCGAGTACTATAATTTAAATTCCGCTTCTTTCTACTTTGATCTTGATGAGATTCCAGGCCACTGGGAGACGACTGAAGTTTCTGGTTGGTATACTGACTGGGAAGGCGATGAAGTTTATGGAACATGGGAAGAGGATTACTATGTTGATACTCAATACAGAGATAGAAGATTAAATGTCTATTTTGAAAAGGTTTCTGCATCTTCAAAAGATTTAGCAAAAATTTCAGCAATTAAGGAAGCTGCTCAAATTGAGAAATCAGCGCAGTTTTTATCATCAAGCTTTGGTTTAAGTCTGCAACGATCAAAAGAGATTTCAAGACTTACTAGTCATTGGAAAAAAGCATCTAAAAAGGCAATGACTGATGCTGAGATTGATTCTTTTTCAACTGAGCTTTTAGGTTTTTCTATGACCAAAGGTTTAAAGGTTGCAAAAGAATCTACAGAAGGAAATAGTGCTGGATTGAATCAACTCATTAAAACTGCTGCTGACAAGAATAATATTTCACCAGAACATGCAACAAGACTTATGACTAAATTATTTGGTTTATAAAAATAACGAAAACGGAGAGAGAATAATGAAAATGAAATTTATTTTAATGATATCACTGATAATACTAACCGCATGCAATGGTGGTGATAGTGGTGGAAACGGAACTGGAAGTGGAGTCTATACTCATAAAGAACTAGCTGAAAGATTTGTGTACAACTTAAACTTATCTGATGATTTTGCAGTTAAACTGATGAAAGATAGTACTGAGCAAAAAGACTTTATTGTTATTTATGATCCCTACACTGATACCTATGATGCAATTAATATTAGTGGATATAGTGTAAACTCAAGTGCGACAGAGTTCTATTATAGTGCTTCCACACAATTTTATGGTGATCTAGACGTTATACCTAGCTATGATAGTCCTAGTGGATGGGTAGAGACTCAATATAGAGATCATAAGACTGACCTTTACTTTGAAAAAGTATCTGCATCGGCGAAAGATCTAGCAAAAGTAGCTGCTCTCAAGGAATTTATTGAACTTGAAAAATCAGCAGAGTTTTTATCTTCTGAGTTTGGGCTTAGTCTTGATCGATCAAAAGAAATTGCAAGACTGGCCACTCACTGGAAAAAAGCCTCTAAAAAAGCAATGACAAATGCTGAGCAAGATTCTTTTTCAACTGAGCTTTTAGGCTTTTCTATAACTGATGGAAAGCAAGTAATAAAAGAAGCTTCGGAAGGTAATCTTTCTGGTTTATCAGAATTAGTAGAAGCAGCTGCTCTTAAAAATAGTATATCTCCAGAACATGCATCACGATTAATGACAAAACTATTTGAATTATAATTTTGCAAAAAAAAGCCCTCATTTGAGGGCTTTGAATCTTTTTATTTTCTAAAGTTAAACCTATCGTTCTTCGATAAGATCTTTTGTTTCACTCATTAATTTTTTAATCATTGCTTGTTCAGCTTTAGATAAATTCATATCTTTTGATTTTTCGGCCATAGCCTTCATAAATAAAGATGCTGAAGCTGATCTTGCAGTTGGTTTTGCAGAAGCTTTTGATTTAGTTTTAATCACTTCCCCACTTCCACTTAAAGCTCTTTTTAATTGAAGACGTTTTTTTATATCTCCAGATAAAATTTTCTTTTTTATCGCATCTTTAATTTTTGCAGATTCAATTGCACCCCATTCTAAAAGTACATATTTTTCTGTATTATGAGTTTTTGCTGCTTCTTTAACTGCTTTAGGAAGTTTTGCGATTAAAAGACATCTATGAACTTCTGATTTTGAAATACCAAGTGCTGCTTGAATTTTACGCTCACTTGCACCTGTTAACTTCTTATATCCAAAAATAGAATCTGCTTGATCAATATAATGTAATTGTTCTCTTGCAGAATTTTCTGAGAATTGAATCGCCATTAATTCTTCTGGTGTTTTATCTTCTAAAATAAAACATGGTGCTTCAATCATATCAGGCAATGTAGACATTGCTCTAAATCGTCTCTCACCACAGATTAAAACAAATCGATCACCATCTCTATGAACAACAAGAGGTTGAATTAATCCATTTTCTTTAATGTTAGCAGCAAGTTCAGCAATTGAATCATCATTAAACTTTGTTCTAACTTGTTTTTTAACTGTAATTTTATCTAATTTGATATTATCTAATAGAGCTCCACGTAGAAGTTTCTCATCATTCATTTGAAAAATTCTATCATCTAAATGACTTGAGATATCGATCACTTCTCTTTGTCGTTTAGAAACCCTTGATGCAAATTTTTTAGCCATCTTTATACTCCGTATACTAAAAAAAAATTATAAACCTAATGTATTCCAAAGCTCAACATAGTCTTGTTTACCTTTAGAATTTTTCCCCATAAGAAAAACTGGCTTTCTTAAAGAAATTGACTCTTGCATATCAACTAAGTTTCTAACACCCGTTGTAACATTAAAAGATTGAGCCAATTCATCTAGCCTTTGTCTTTCAAGTTTTCTTCTTGCATTAATCATTGAAGGAATAATATTAAAATCTAGTTCTGGATTCTCAGACTCTTTAATAATCTCAAATGTATCCATTAATTCTTCAAGACCATCAATTGAGTAGTCTTGAGCTTGAGTAGGTATAAAAACTCTATTACTTGCAACTAATGCCATAATAAGTTCGTCCCCAAGCATTGGAGGAGTATCGATTACGATATAATCATATTTTTCATGAAGCTCTTTAATTCTAAGCTTAAGAAGTCTCTCTTTTCTACCAGCATTTTTTCTAACTTCTGCTTCAGATAAGATTAAAAGCTTGGCTAGGTTCGCAAGATGCCTACTTGATGGAATCACATCTAAGTTCTTATGAAACTTATGCTTTCCTTCACTAGGGCAGATTACATCTTCAACTTCAACATCACCTATCAACCATTCTGGTATCAAAGTTCTTTTTACGTTAACACCTAAAGTATTCGATAGATTCGCTTGAGAATCTAGATCGATTGCTAATACTCTATTGCCCTTATAAGCTAAATAGGTTGAAAGCTGGTAAGCCTGCATTGTCTTTCCAACGCCACCTTTATTATTTGCAATTGTAATTACTGTTGCCATTATACACTCCCTGTCTTATGACAAAATTGGTCCTATACAAAATGGTAAGGGAGTTATCACACAACGTCAAAAAATAAGTTATTAATTTAATTCAGTATTTTTATACCTAAATCGACAAAATATTGGCACTTTTTTTAGGCTTTAAAAGTTTTAGTTGATAAACGGTCTTTATACTGGCAATTTAGCCCCATGATAGATTTTTACGAGATAAATTCAGACCATTTACCAGAAATTCAAGACAGCGAACTTACAGATGAACAGGTTCTTAATGAGATAAATTCTCTTAAAAAAGAACTTGGAGATCGAGTTGTGATGCTAGGTCACCATTATCAACAAGATGATGTGATTTCATTTGCTGACTACACAGGTGACTCGCTTCAACTTGCAAGAGAAGCAGCAAAGCTAAAGGCTGAGTATATTATTTTTTGTGGTGTTCATTTTATGGCGGAAACCGCTGATATGCTCACAACACCAGCTCAAAAAGTCATTCTTCCAGATTTAAATGCAGGTTGTTCTATGGCCGATATGGCAAATAGATCAGAAATTGATAGAGCTTGGAAATATCTTTCAACTTCAACAAATGATAAAATTGTCCCAATCACATATATAAATTGTGATGCTCTTCTAAAAGATTTTGTTGGGGCAAATGGCGGAGCTATTTGTACTTCTTCAAACGCAAAAAAAGTCATTTCTTGGGCACTTAGTGAAGGTGAAAAGTTATTGTTTTTTCCTGATCAGCATTTAGGTAGAAACACTTGCTTTGAGCTTGGAATTTCCCTCGATGAAATGATTGTTTACAATCCAAATTTTCAAAATGGCGGAGTCACTCCTGAACAAATTAAAAAAGCGAAAGTTATTTTATGGTATGGATACTGCTCAGTCCACCAAGGCTTTAACGAAAAACAAGTTCTCGATATTAAAAAGAACGAACCAGATAGAACTGTCATTATTCATCCTGAATGCTCTTTTGAAGTTTATAGGGCCGCTCATATGTCAGGGTCAACCTCATATATAATCGAGACTATTGAAAAGGCTCCAAAAGGATCAAAGTGGGCGGTTGGAACTGAAATCAACTTAGTTAATAGGCTAGCTGCTAAATTCCCAGATTTAGATATTATTTCATTATCACCATACCAATGTCTTTGTACGACAATGTATAGAGTTAGACCAAGATGGTTACTTGAGAGTTTACGTTCAATTAAACGGGGAAATCCAATTAATATTATTTCAGTTCCTGAGTCCGTTAAAGAAAATTCTTTAAAAGCTCTTGATAGAATGTTAAATATTTCTTAAGGTTAAATTTAAAGGAATAATTTATGGTATATGCAGACTTTAATGGTTCAGCACCAATATGTGATGACGTACGTGATTATCTGATCGAGAGACTTCAAAAAGGACCTTATTCAAATCCAAATGCTATTCATTCTCTTGGAAAAAAGATGATGTTTGGTATGGAGAAATGCAGAAGAACATTAGCAAAAATCTTAGGCTGTGAGACTCATCAAATTATCTTTAATTCAGGTGCCAGCGAAGGGATCTCACATATTTTTTATGCTCTTTTTAATGATGGTCCAGTTCACGGAAAGAATATCATTATAACGTCAAGTATTGAGCACTCTGCCGTTGTTCAATGTTGTGATATCTATAAAGAGAAAGGTTTTCAAATAGAATTTATTCAAACTAACGAAGATGGAGTGATTGATGTAGACCATCTTGAAGCTCTAGTTTCTAAGTTTAAGGGAAAAATTGCTCTAATTACAGCGATGGCGGCTAATAATGAGACTGGTGTTGAGCAACCCTATGTAGAAATAGGAAGTATTGCCCAGAAAAATGATATTCTCTATTTTTCTGATACAACTCAATATATTGGAAAAACAGAATTTAAATTTAATGAATCAAATATGGATTTTGCAGTTCTAAGCTCCCATAAAGTTGGTGCATTAATTGGTTCAGGATTAATTATTGCAAAAGAGCCTACTCTTTTAAAGCCTCATGTCTTTGGTGGTGGTCAAGAAAAAGGTCTGCGTGGTGGAACTCAAAATTATATTGGGATCGAAACAATGGCCGTGGCAATGAAATCATTTGATGAAAATAAAGAGCATCTTAAAAGTGTTCGATCTCTTCGAGAGAAATTTGAAGCAAATATAAAAAGTAAATTTCCTGATGTTGTCATTATTGGTGATAAAGCGCAAAGGCTTGCATCAACCACTATGATCTCCTATCCCGGAGTACATGGACAGGCCGTACAAATAGAGCTTGAATCTCAAGATATCTTTGTTACGACATCATCTGCCTGCTCAGATAATAAACCAGAAACTTCAAGAGTCCTTAAGTCCATGGGAATAACTGACAATATCGGTAGAGGAGTTGTTCGAATAAGCCTTTGTGCAAACGCAAATGTGGAACTTTATAACAAAATTGAAGTTGCTCTCACAAACGCGTATACTAAGCTTAGGAAAATACAAAGCTTCTAAACTATGAAATATTTTTTAATTTTTATTTCTACATTGATGCCTTTTCAATCTTGTACGACATCTAGAAAAATGTCTGATAATCAAGTGAAGAGTGGTCATTTTCAACTTTATTCGTATCCGAAGAAAGGTGATCACTTTGACTTTGATGAGTCACGCTATAAGAGAATTGCCTTAATCTCTTTAAATGATTTTAACGGTAGTATTGAACCTAGCGTTTACCCAATAAAAAATCGATTTAATGAGCCCAGAAATATCAAGATTGGTGGAATAAAAGCACTTAGGGCCTATAAAGATATTCTAGAAGAAGAGTATAAGGATTCACTTGTTCTTGTGGATGCAGGATCATTTCTCCATAAAACGAATAAACATAATGAAACGGTTTTTCTCTATAACTACCTAGGCGTAGATGTTGCCTCCCTTGGATTTGGAGAATTAGACATTACAGATAAAAAATCAATTGAGTTTCAAAATTATCTTCAGTCTGTCACAAGTAAAGCGAAGTTTGATATTTTAAGTTCAAATTTGTTTAACCTAAGAGAGGCCAACCAAATTAAGTGGAAAGGGATTTCTCAATACACGATAAAAACTATTAATGGACTTAAAGTTGGTTTTCTATCTGTAATGACAACTGAATTATCAGAAAAAATCGCTGATGGAAAAATTAACGGAATATATATTCAAAATCCACCAAAAAGTATTATTACCAATGCAAATATCCTTCGTAGAAAAGGCGCTCAAGTGATTGTTCTTCTGGCCAATAAAGGTCTTGATTGCACATCCAAACAAGCTCTTGAAGATAACCTGCACCCAGAGAAAGTGAATTTTCATCCAAATGAATCGACTTACTGTAATATTTATAAAAGTGAGCTATATAAAACACTGAACTTAATTCCACCAGGAACAGTAGATATTGTGATGACAAGTGGAGAGAATTCTAAAGTGGCTAATTTTATAAATGGCTATCCAGTCCTTCAAACAACAGGTAATGGACAGTTTTTTTCGTGGGCCGAAATTTATTTTGATTTAAAACATAATAGAATTGATCAATCAAAAACATTAATTCATCAACCTATTCAAATTTGCCATGATTTTTTGAAAGAATCCCAAGATTGTTACCCTCATGAGAGCCTAGATCACCAAGAAATAACTCCAGCATTATTTTTAAATAAGAAAATTGAGTTAAAAGAATATCCTAAGCAATAATTTATCGACAAAGTAACTCACCTTCAACACAAATGACCCTTGAAGGTTTCAAGCAATAAGCAATAGGACTATCAGCAATGCAATAGTCTCCTAAATATGCTGATCCTTTAAGACCTCTTATGCATGCAGGTCCTCCAGAGTTCCCACAGTTTTTAACTGAACAATACTTACGCGTCCTCTTTTGACATTTATTTGAAATAACAGGAATCACTCTATCAGGACAAAGGTGACAGAGATCAGGTATTATTTGTTCACATTTATCATTGGTATCAAAACAGATATCATCATTTTTTAACTTATAACCACTCGTTTTAGAATCAAAAAAAGAAATTAAAACACCTTGTATTTCAGATTTATTTTTTGAAGTATCAAATAGTTGATACTCATGAGAGAGGATTTTGTTTTTCAAGTTAAACTGAAACATATTTTCATCTATATTTAAAAATAAATGATTCAGATCAAATTTATAGGAAAAGTTATAAATATTTTCGATTTTAAATATTCTTTTATCAAATAATCTATCATCACATTTATCTTTATATTTAAGGGCGATTACACTTAACTCACCTGTTTCACCTTTACGAGGGACCTTATAAATAACACAATCCTTATGAAGTAAAAAATTCTTATCGAGAAAAATGAGTTCAAAAATTTTTATTAAAGTTCCTCTTGGCTCATCAATTAATTCATCTTGTTTTATTTGATCATTAGAAATGATGTCAACCCCAGAGATCCATCTCATTTTTAAAGACTGAACGTCATTTGCATAGACCATTGATACAAAGATGAAATATATGATAATTATTTTATTCGCATACATCTAAAAGCAATTCCCTTAACGATTGATTTTTCTTTAATATTTTTTGAAAATATTTCTTCAAATGAAATTGAATTATCATACTCAATATCACCACTCCAAAAAGTTCTTACTCCATTTTGATTCCAAAAATTTTCAAAATTCATATTCATACTTGAAAGAGCTAAGTTTCCTTTGATATTCATTCGATTATCGAATGCTTCAGCCCGACTCCCTAAAACATGATAGATACCGTTCCATGAAATTCCAAATTTTGAAAAATCATCATACTTAAATTTATCAAGACATTCTTTATTAAAACTTTTTTCACATTCACCATAAGTCAGCTCAGTAGGAATTGATTCATCCCTGCCCCAAGGATATTTATATTTATATAAATGTCCTGATGACTTAACCTTAGAAGGATAAAAAGCAGCAGCATCAAAAACATGGCTATAGAGAAGATACTTTCCTTTTTGTTTACAGTAATTTTCCATTTGAGCTAAATTAAAATTTGTGATGACATTTTTCTTTTCATCAGTTGCATAAAAGCGATCGATAAAAATATCCACTAAGTAATTATCCCATGTATTTTTTTTTGCATTAACAGGGCCATCAGCATAAATATTTTTAGGTAAATAGACTTCTTGGCAGGAATTTTCTAACTTTATAACAAATGTATTTTTAAGTTTTTTAGAACGAAACTCAATCTCTAAATTTCCTTTTTGATCCTCATTAAAATTTTCAACAGAAAAATTTAAGTATTTTTTATTTAATAAGCATTTGATAAATTTAGTATTACATTTTGTTCTCTCAATCATATTCTCACGCCTTGGAATATCCGAACAATTTTCAATTTTTCCCTCTAGATCACCTTCAAACCATAGGTTAGACAGCTTTTGTACTAGTACATCAACTTCACTAAGTGCGTCAGAATCAGTTTTCTCCACTGAGTTGTTTAGTCGCTTATTGTAAAAATTCCAAAGACCTAGGGGCAAAAGAATGACTAGAACGAAGATTATTAAAAATTTTGTTATACTATTAGAAGTAAGGTTTTTCATCTCTATAGGAAGTGTATATGGACTGGCTAGAAGAAGTAAACAATCAAGAAGAAAAATTTGATGAAATTTTTTCTTTTGATGAGTATATGAATATTTTTGATGAACATTTTAAACGTGAGTTACGTACAACGGCTTTCTATTTAAAAGAAATGTTTGATCATTATGGAAGAGATAAAGATGGGCATTTTAAAATTTTTAAAAAAGAGCATCCTGACTCTCCATCTGTTGCTGGGCAGTTTGATACGCAAGAGAGAATTTATAATAATTTAATAAATTTCTCTGAAGAAGGATTTAATAATAAATTCATTCTTCTCGTGGGCCCTAACGGTTCTGCAAAATCATCAATCATAAAAAAAATAATGAAATCCTGCGAAGATTTTTCAAGAACAGATGAAGGATCTCAATTTACTTTCAGTTGGATCTTTCCTATTGATAATTATACGAAAGGAAGTCTAGGTCTAAGTTCAAAGCAGATTGATAAACATATGAATAGCTTTGCTCACCTTGATGATCATGAAATATCAGCTATTCTTGCAAGTGAATTAAAAGATCACCCTTTGCTACTTATTCCTCTAAAATCAAGACAAGCTCTAATTGAAAAAAAATTAGAGAAGCATCCGGATTTTTTACAACAGATTAAACAAACATATTTATATAATGGAGATTTATCTAAAAGAAATAGGTTAATCTTTGATGCTCTCTTAAAAAGTTATAAGGGAAGCTATGAGCAGGTACTTAAGCATATTAGAGTTGAGCGATATTATATTGATAAAAGATACTCTATTGGTGCTGTGACTATTGAGCCACAACTTCATGTTGATGCAAGATTACAACAAATTACCATGGATAAAAGACTTGCGTCCCTTCCACCAAGCTTACAATCGTTAAATCTTTTCAGCCTAAATGGAGAGATGATTCTAGCGAATCGTGGAATTCTTGAATATTCAGATCTATTAAAAAGGCCACTTGATACTTATAAATATCTTCTGATGACAATGGAAACTAAGAATATCAATCTAGGTGGAATTCAAACGGAATTAGATATTTTCTTTGTTGGAAGCTCTAATGAAGTTCACTTAACGGCCTTTAAACAACACCCTGATTATAATTCTTTTAAAGGAAGATTTAGTTTCTTAAAGGTTCCCTATCTTCTAGATTTCAAAGAAGAGATGCAGATTTACTCTGATCAAGTCGTAAATTTAAAAGAAAAATCAGTTTTTGAGCCTCACTCAATTGAAATACTTTGTCTTTGGGCCACGATGACTCGAATGAGACATCCACAGGTAAAAAATTATAAAGATAAAAGACTTGGTGAGATCGTTCCGAAGCTTACTCCTCTTGAAAAAGCTTTATTTATTGCTCTTAAAGAGGCACCCGAATACCTTTCCCAAGAAGAGCAACAAATTCTTCTTCTTGGATTTGAAGAAGTTATTAAAGAATTTGATATTGAATCGATGTATGAAGGAAAATTTGGTATTTCTCCAAGAGAAATTAAACAAATCATCTATGAGATGGCAAACGAGAATAAAGTCATCACCTTCATTGAAGTCATCGAATATCTTCGAGAGTTATCAGAGAGAAAAAGTGATTTTGATTTTCTAAATATTTCAAGCCAAGGCGATTACCATAATCCGAAGAAGTTTTTGTATCTTGCTGAACAATACTTTTTAAATACTTTTGATTATGAAGTTAGAGAATCTCTTGGGTTAATTGATAATAGATCCTATGAAGATTATATCCAAAAATATGTCCTTCATATTAATGCTCTTAATAAAAAAGAAAAAATTAAAAATTCAGTGACTGGAAAATTTGAAGAACCTGATATGTACTATATTAAAGAGTTCGAAACAAATATTCATTTAAAAGAAGAATCCAAAACTTTTAGAGCTCATATTTTATCAAAAATTGGAGCCTACGCTCTAGATAATCCAGGGGAGCCTATCAAGTACACCTTTGTGCTAGATGGAGTGACAAAGCAACTAAGAGAATCATATCGAATTGAGCAGAAAAAAATTATTGATGCGATCGGTAACAACCTTATGTTCTATATGCATGAGCTTGGGGATGAGAGATCTGGCAATATTAAGAAATCAGGTCTAACTGAAAAAGGAAGAGCTCAAATCAATGAAATCCTTGATGCTCTTCAGAACAAATTTTCATATACCAAAGATGGGGCGATAAATAGTTTGAAGTATCTTATTAAAAAACGATATGATACATCTCTTTAGAGAGAGATCATGATTGAAGTATATAAGAAATTTACCCCAGAAAAGTATGATGTTTTATTAGAGGTTTCAGAAGAAGAAAATGGAATGCGCCTAGATCAATTCTGCGCACTCCATCTTTTAAGTTTCTCAAGACAACAGATCAAAAGTAAAATTAGTGATGGTGAAGTCAAAATTCACAATCGCCCTTTTCCCCATAAAGCCTCTGTTAAGGTTTATCATAGAGAGCAAATCAATATTTTTACTTACCGAGGGACTTATGAAGATGAGTACTGGAATGGAGTAAAAATTAATTTAAAGCTTGATCCGGATATTATTTTTGAAGACGAAAATATTTTAGTTATCTCAAAGCCTGCCTATATGACGACTCACCCAACGGGTAAACATCTATTCAATTGTGCGACAGTTTATTTTGAAAATAAATACGGACATACCATTCACTCAATTCATCGTCTTGATCGTGAAACAAGCGGTGTTCAACTTCTTGGAAAAAATCCAAAAGCGGCCAATGAGTGTACAAGTCATTTTGAGAATGATCTTGTTAAAAAATGTTATTTTCTCATGGCCCACAAAAATGGAGCGGTCTCTTTTCCTTTTACAGCAAAAGAGCGAATGGGAAATATTGATGGTTATCTTCCAAGACAATATATGCATTGCTTTCCGGAGAATTCAGATGATGGAAAGCATGCAGAGACTCATTATGAAGAACTCTTTCAAAATGATGATTATATTTTAGCACTTGCTTTTCCAAAGACTGGTAGACAACATCAAATTAGAACTCACGCTGCCTTTCATGGATTTCCTCTCATTGGGGATAAAATGTATAATGGAGATCCAAGAATATTCATGCGCTTTAAAGATGGTCTTGCAACAATTGAGGATCATGAGATCATGGAAATTAACCGCCATGCACTTCATGCCATTGCACTTAAGCTTCCCTACCCTAAAAACTCTAACACAATTTTCAGATCAAAAATTCCAGAAGACTTTATTGAATATATAAAAATACACCTTCCCCATATTTCCATTGATTACTTAGAAAAAGATATTAATCAAATTATCAAGGATCGTTTTCATGACAAATAAATATATAGTGTTAGGACTTTTTCTTGGAAAAGCAGAAACTCTTATAAATGGACAGATAAGTGCCATTAGGAAAAAATCAGTTCAATCAATAGATATAAGAGAAACTCATATTATTAATGATGAAGTCGTTGACCAAAAATTTCATGGAGGTGACATGAGAGTGATTCATCATTATTCTAAAATAAATTACGATCATTTAAAAACTACTTTTCCTGATATTTCTAATCGTTTTATTCCAGGATCTTTTGGGGAAAATCTTTATACTGAAGAGCTCACAGAGAAAGATTTATTTGTGGGTGATACTTTTCAAATTGGAGATGTGATTATGCAAGTCACAGTTCCAAGACGCCCTTGCGCCACTATCAATAATGGCTATGAAGATAATAGAATTCTTAAAGAAGTTATCAATTCTGGACATGTGGGATGGTTCTACAAAGTCATTAAAGAAGGAATCATTCATGTTGGTGATGAAATGATTTTAATAGATAGACCTTATCCCAATTTAAATTTGTATAAACTATTTGAACAAGGCTATAGCGCTCCTAGATTTTCTGATCTTCCATTTCTAAAAGAATGTCTTGATACAAATTTAATGGATAAAGGATGGATGCCTAAACTATCGGCTCTTGAGTATTAAATATTTTTTTTAAAGTTTGATTCTCTTCTATTATATCGATGCTTTCAGCATTAAAAATTTCTGGAATAATGATATATTTATCATCAGTTAAAAAGCTAGGCCATAATCCATTTTTACTCACTTCCCGGCTCATCTCTAATTGAATTGCTGTTGATTTATCTGATTCAGGTTTAAGGTTTATTGAGACAATATTTTTTAGATCAATTTCAAAATCCTCAGACCTTGTACTTAAAATTATTTTATTAAGAAAAACTTCTAATTCAATAATATCAAAATTCGTTTTTATTTTTTCATAATAGTTTTTATTTAAATATATAAGGCCAATTGAAAAAAGAAAAAAGACTAAAGCATTAAAGTTAAAAAAGAAATATAGATCAAACGCACTTAGAATTAAAATTAGTGGAGAAAATTTAAGGGCCAAGCGCCCAATTGTTTTTGAGAAATTATTTGTTTCATCTTTTGCATAAGAATTAGAAGTCTTCATCATGTGAGAACATCTCAATAAGGTGATTATAAACTCCAAATGCTCCAGAGTTGTCTTTTCCCTCAAGGATAACTTTCGGCTTAAATGTTAACTGATCTAGAATAGAGATGATATTACTCACTCCTACTGTATTTTGAAAAAACTCAAACATTGATTCATCATTGGCGGCATCTCCGTAAAAAATACAATCTTCTGCAGGTACATGAGGAGCGAAGTGCTTTAAGTAATGTTTTACACCATTACTCTTAGATATATCCCCTATCCAAAAATTAATATGAACATTTGATCTTGAAAAATTTACTTTATGATCGCGCAGAAACTTTTCAACTAAGAGTACATCTTCTGAACTCATTTGAGAAAACTCAATGGCCCTATCTGTTCTTCGTCCAAATGAGTCAGCGCTCATGATACAACTTGGAATTGTTTCAACGAGTTTTTTTGTGATCTCTTCAAGCTCACTAATTTCTTTATCAGACACTAGGTTTTCTTCTATAATTTTACCATCCCTTGATTTAGAGATAATAACACCACCACCTTCCATTATAACTTGCTTTAATGGAAAGTGGGTTAAGAAAAAATGCCCCCAAGAAAGCGATCTTCCAGAGACAATCACCAGTTCAGAATGGTTTTTTTCGATAATATTTAGAAGGTCAAAAAAAACGGCACCCAATTTACCGTTATTTGTAAGGGTGCCATCAAAATCAGAAAATATAATCTTCATTTATTCTATTGGTAAAGATACTCCCATAACTAGAGCAGCATATGAGTTTCTTAATGAGAAGTTTGTCTCAATATTTCCAACCATATTTCTTGTTCCAAGCCATGGAATTCTTCCTGTGATCCCTGCTGCAACAGCAGTAGAAGTTTCGTATGAATTATCATCAGTATTTAAGCTTACTTTAATTGGTAGAGCTAAGAACGGATAAGCTTCCTTACCCCAAAATGCAAAACCTTTTGAAATTGTAGGAGCTGCACCAAAAGAATTGATTCTTGCACCATCAATTTTTTCCGTTTCTAAAATACCTTTAATCGATACTTTTGGTTGTCTTCCATAATCAGGAATTAACCTAAGATCTGATCCGATCTTTAATCTAGATGCTCTATCACCATCTGTAATTCCAAATCCAAGATCGATATTTACTGCATCATTAATTCTTTGAAAATAATTTGCAGAAAAACCCATTCCAGATCCATCATTAAAATAGTTATTAAACTCAGTCGTGATAACATGCTTTTCCATTGAAAATGGGTGATTTGAAACCCCAACAGTTGATGCAAGTGATGCCGCTGATATTGTTAATGAAATCATTCCAACTAATAATTTTTTCATAATCCCCTCGTGTAAATATTTTTACCTAAATTTATATCTCTTTTTTTAAATTTTAGATTTAAAAATGCAACTAGTCAAAAAAGAATTGCACTCTAAACCTTCAAAATAGCGTTAAAACCTATATCCAATTTCAAAATGAGCAAGAGTAAATGCAGGAATATGACTTAAACCCTCTACTAGCTCATCAACATCATCTTGATTATCAGGATCTGTGTTTTCATCTAAAAACTTTGTATCCTTGTTCACGACTTTAAGCGGAATAAATATCTTAAACCAATCAAGACCTAAACTTAAACCATTATCCCAATTCCAGCGATTCCCCATTCCCCAGACAACACCAACTGTATCAACTCTTAGCACATCATATTTATTTCCAAGAGCCGCAGTATAGGCATTTCCAAGCTCAACTAATATCGAATTGTAATAGATACCGTATTGAAAATTAAACGATCCATCCCAAGTATGTGATCTTGTTGTTAAGTGAATTCTTTGATCTGTAATTTTTCCTAAATCATCAATGAGAAAATCAAATGAATAGCTAGCGCTTTGATAAGCTAATTCATACGTACGACTGTCATCCCCATAAACTCCAGAAAGGCCTATTTTTCCAGGAAGCCACGTATCAAGATATGAAAATGATCCATAGGCAGACCATCTCTTTGTTGCCTCTATCGCCTCTTCTAGCGCCTCATCGGCCTTATCATCAATCTTCTGAATGTCAGCATCTAATATTTTTTTTACTTTTGTTTCTGAAAATACACTTACCGCTGATAAAGCGACCAATAGTATTATAAATACCTTCATTCTCTCTCCTTAAATTGATTCGTTAATCAATGCTATGCAACACTAATCACGCCGTCAACTCTGTAAAAATGAAATTCTCCTTTTTTAATATTGCTAAATAGCCTGAACTTATATATAAATATCCTTACATTTATGGTGGTTGTAGTTCAGTTGGTAGAGCAGTAGATTGTGATTCTATTTGTCGTGGGTTCGAGCCCCATCAGCCACCCCATTTTAACTTAACCTTCTTCGGAAGTTTAAATAGAAAAAGCCTAGGTTCCAACAATCTAGGCTTTTTTGTTTTCAAATATATTATATTGTTAGACGATCACTTTATGACACTTATAGATATCGAAAAACAAATTCAAGCAACTAAATCTCATGTGGAAAAAGCGCTAGCTCATTTAGAGTATAGTTTGAACAAAATTAATTTAATTCAAACTGGTTACGATATTGAAGATTATGAAATACTTGAAATTAGCTAATATAGATCTAGGAACAAGGACATAAGAGATGAATAAAACTTATCAAGGCTCATGCCTTTGCAAAGCCGTAAATTTCCAAATTGAAGGTAGCTTCGAGAGCTTTTTTCTTTGCCACTGTAAGTTTTGCCAAAAAGATACAGGCTCAGCACATGCAGCAAATTTATTCTCCACTAAGGCCAAGCTTAAATGGACTTCAGGCAAAGAAAAAATTAAAATATTTAATCTTCCAGAAACTAAGCATGTAAAAAGCTTTTGCTCTGAATGTGGCTCCGCACTACCTAGTGAGCAAATGAATGGAGAATTACTAGTCGTTCCCGCAGGATCTCTGGATACAGAAATTTCAATAAAGCCTTCTGCCCATATTTTCTTATCCAGTAAAGCGGCATGGTCTGATAAATTAGATCTAGTTCAAAAATTCGAGAAGTTTCCGATTATGACCTAGATAAATGTCTTGTGGTGAATCATAAAACAATATTGACCGCCAATATATGTTATGCTACAAAACGCATATGGGCATAGTAAAAATATCAGAAAATATTCACGATGAGTTAAGAAAAGCATCAAGTGTTTTTGATCGATCTTTAAATTCACAGGCAGAGCATTGGATTAAAATAGGAATGCTTGCAGAAATGCATCCTTCAATTAACTATGAAGAAATAAGAAACTTACTTTTTAAATATAGTGACCTCAGTATTTCTGAAATTGTTAAAAAAGGTAAAAAGAAGTGATTCATCTTAAATCAGAAGAAGATCTTATTCTTTATCGAAAAACGGGAAAGATTGCTGCTGAGATTTTAACAAGACTCATTCCAGAAGTTAAAGCTGGAGTCTCAACTTATCATATTGCAAAACTTGCTGAAAAATGGATACGAGAAGATTACGATGCGATTCCTTCTTCTATAGGACAATACGATTTTAAATTCGCTCTAAATTCATCGATTAATAATGTTATCTGTCACGGTGTTCCTTCCAAAGAAGACATTGTAAAAGACGGCGATATTGTTAATTTAGATGTAACGGTAAAAAAACACGATTTTATTGCAGATACCTCAAGAATGTATTTAGTTGGAAACTGCAGTTCTGAAGCAAAAAGATTATCCGATATTACTCGAGAATGTTTATTCAAAGGAATCGAACAAGTAAAACCAGGAAATACTCTTGGTGATATTGGTTTTCATATTCATCGTCATGCTCTGAGATCAGGCTACACTGTTGTGAAAGAATATTGCGGTCATGGAATTGGTAAAGAAATGCATGAAGAACCTCAAGTCACTCATTATGGTAAAAAAGGCAAAGGGCTAAAACTTCAAAAAGGAATGGTTTTTACAATTGAGCCTATGATCAATCAAGGCAGTAGTAAAATCAAGCACCTTGCAGATGATTGGACCGTTGTGACTCAGGATGGAAAACTCTCCGCTCAGTGGGAACATACAATTGCAGTGACAGAGAAGGGTTATGAGATTTTAACATTGAGAGAAGAGGAAGTATCCCCTCGTTTATAACTTACCGCATTTGACAGGTAATAACTTAGTTATAAGAATATTACCTATGAAATATAAAATTCTTTTTTTACTTTTGTTTTTAAACTCATCAAGCCTCTTGGCCAAAGAGAGCGTTAAAGAAATTTTCTCAATGAATCTTCACTGCGCTATTGAAGAATGGGAATTTAGAGTAAATACCATTCTAGATGAAGTCGTTAAGATAAATCCGGATATTATTTCTTTTCAAGAAGTATGTGTTAATAAAAACCTTAACATGATTAGCTTTATTAAAAATGGATTGGTTGCCAGAGGGTATCAATTCAAAAACGTTGAATCATTTTTCACCCATAAAGCATGGGATAAGTATGATGAATATATCTTGATGTTTTCAAAACTAGATGTGCAAAAGAGTATAAAAGAATTTTTACCAAAATCTCCGATTATAAGAGGTTATATTGCATTAAAAATTCAAGGGACCTGGTATATTAATGTTCACTTAGAACATCGTCGCGACTATGCAAAATACAGAAAAGAGCAAATTCATTATTTAATTAATAAATTTTCTAGTTCTCCACATATTATTATGGGTGATTTTAATTCCTCTCCCTGGGATGAAGAGCAAGCTGAATTTCATGAGAATAACTACCAATTCTATTTTCCAGGCCTAACTCATCCGCTCCCTAACTTAACCAGAGCAATCGATGGTTTTTGGATTTCAAATCATATTGTTGCATTTAAATTTGAAGCCGTGAGATTATTTAAAGATGCTGTAAATGGTATTTTTCTTAGCGATCATTTGGCGGTAAAACTTAAGGTGTTGGAATAGGACTATAGAGACCAGATTCCTTAATATACTGATATACTGAATCATCTAATTGATTTGGATCAGGCACTTTACCATTTTGTATCATTGTTCTTATTTCAGTTGAACTCAATCCCATATCATCAACCCGATCAGAAACGATGACTTTTTCGGAATTAAAACTCTCAATTCGTGGTTCATCTTTACGTTGAAAAACAATATACTTTCTAAAGTGACTTTCCCTAATTGCATTTTGTTGAACCAGCTTTTGGTAAGAGTCACTGCCAATTATTTGGTAGAGATCATAGGTTCCATAAGTTTGGGTCATACGTTCAAAGAAAGGGTTTCGTCCAAACTGATCAATAATTTGAGCTGAATCACCAACGTAGAGGTTTATTTTGTCTTCAAATCTTATGCGCTTAGCGATCATTTCAAGTCTATCACTTGCAGAAGTTATGCCCGATTTATGTATGGGATTAATATTTGGAACAATAATAATTTCATCAAGGTGTTGAGTTTCTAATGCATTTTTTAAAATTTGCATATGCCCTTCATGAATTGGATCAAAGGTTCCAAAATAAACACCAACTCTTGGAGAAGCAGATTTATTTGTATTTTCTCTTAACTGTCCTATCGTGTTTCGTGAGCCTAATTGATAATTTGTCATTCTTCCTGAGACCCCTATTGTTCCCTGTCTAATTTCTGCATTAGGAGCAATCACACGGTACTCTCCAAGAAAAGCTTCATCAACTCCCGCAATTGAGAGATAATGATCCCAGCGCTCTCCTGACGGGGTTTTTCCATTAACCAAAATTTCAATATTTTTAGGATTGAGCTCGCCAATATTTTTATAACCAGCATCCATATAAGCGACAAATCGATGATGCGCATTCCAAAGATCTAATGACTGAATTTCATTATTTTTATCAACAACAATATTTAATAAGATTTTATCGTGCTCAAAATTTCCACCATTGGACTCTTTCATATACTTGGTTAAACCATGAACTTGAGCCTTATTTCTTAATTGCCTATGCCCTGGAGCTGCAAAGACATTTCTTAACTCATAGTTTTTGATCATTTCTAAACGCTTTTCAAATGAACTTGTACTTTCAATATATTTATTTTTCCAAAGCTGTTTTAGATTTTGGAATTTAATAAAATTGATATCATCAACAATATTAATATTTGTACCATTAGTTAAATGGTCATTTTTCAATAAATTATTATAAAGAAATGATCTTTTTTCTAAGTTAGCAATCTTTCCAAGATAGACCTCTTCACATATTGAGCTGGAATGCGCTCGATAAATTGACACGCAAAAAACAATTAAAAATATTGAGATAAATCGAAGATCTTTCATTCAGGTATTTTTCGGTATAAGCCTGTAAAATATTAAGCAGTATCTACAAAAAGACAATACTTGGTAACTATTTGAAATTCAGTATCTTTCAACCATAAAAATGATACTCGAGCCCTCTAGATCTATATCAATTGATTCCTTATCAATTTTCTTGAAACCCATTTTTTTTCGCATTTTATAGGCAGGAGTTCTCTTTAAGGCCTTTATATCAGATAGACCATTTTCCTTCGCAAGCATAAATGCATTAAAGTTATCTAAACCCAGAACAGTCTTCACCTTAGTGACATAAGGATAATCACTTAGAACTTTTGCAAGTAGCATTGATCCGATTTTCTGATTTTTAACTTTGACATGAAGATCTGATATAAACAAAGTTTCAGTTTGATCATAATACTTGTAAAGGATCTCACCGAGTGTTTTATCATTGTCGATTCTTCGATATCCATCAAAAAAAAAGAAACCATCATTCGTTATATTCTCCACTTTATTGAATTCTCCAGGCACAGCTGAATCAAACTGATTAATAAATACCCTAGGCTTATTATTGAATAAAAAAGGTTCTTCACAATTGGCAAAAACAGATAAAGAGAATGATAAAATGAATAAAATAATAACTTTATACATATGAAGTTATCGGTAAATAAGGGGATAATACTTAGTTTCTATAAAACATATAGGAACTATATATGAATTAAGTTTGGATTTAATCTTATTCATCTTCTCATTATTAAAAAATCAATTACTAGAGAAAAAAAGGAAAAGAATGAAAAGAAAAAATTTTACCCACTGACTAAATACAGAGGCCTTCTTTCAAAATGTCGAGATATTGATAGGAACATAGTTGAAGTAATTGTTGCGCAAAAAACATTTTTGTTAAATCAATCCCATTGTACCAATCTAAGACCAATTATGGATAAGGTGATTATATATTATAGTGATAAAAATGATATGATCTGGCAAATTTATAGAAATGATAATACTCCTTTTATTTCACTCGATGAAACAAATTATGATCCCACAAGGCTCTAAGTAAAGTCTTGAGCTTAAAAACGACAAAGAATTGGAAGTTATTGTAGAGACTGAAATGAAAATTGAAGCCACTATGTCCATTTTTTATAGCTTCATGAGTAAACGTGGTCTTGGCTTAAAAATTCCTTGATGTACAAAAGATAACTCCAACAGGTCATCAAATGTAAAAAACAAATCGTTTTATATCATCAGTATTTATTTTATTCTTTTTAGTTCATTTTCACTATTTACTTATAGGAACAGGAATAATCACACTCCATTCAATCTTTTTAAAGACAACTAACAAACACCTCATTCAAAACTTAACCATGTAAATAATTCCGAAAAATACAACTCGTATCCTGATGTAAATGATCAAAATTCTCCATTCTGCTAAATATTGTTCATAACAAGAAACCCTTGAAAATAAATGAGGAAAATGATTATGAAAAAAATATTAATTGGATTAACACTAATGAGTTCTATGTCTGCTAAGGCCAGTTTGAATTGTAAACTTAGTGTCTCTTATGTACCAGCAGATGGCTCAAGTTATGGGGCACCTCTAGGTGAAGATATTAAATTCACGCATTATAGAGAATATGGTACAGCCAAAGTTAGATATGAGTTCAATAAAGCTGGTAACGACTATCTAGTTGATGTTGAAATAAACATTGACGAAAATAATGACAAGATTGAAAAATATGTTATTCGAGATAGCAATGGACTTATATTTGATAGTTATTCTTCTATTGAGAAAGGTCTTATTTTTAGCTATAGAATTGCAAACGATAATCGAGTTTCATTAATCTGCGAATAGAGACTAATAAACGCTCATTATAAGAACACACAATGTTTTGAGCCAAAACAAAAAGGATAATTTTATGAGATGCTTATTTACAATTTTAATGTTTACATTTTCTCTCACAGGTTTTTCGAGTGAGATTGAAAAAGTCATTCAATTTGATGTCGTTACAGATATTCAAAAGGAGATGGAATATTTCGGATTAGAATCCCCCCTAACTGGCATGCACGTCTCTTATAGTGGAGACTTTAATGATGAAACAGGAGATGTGGATCGTCATTATTATGTAATAGATACTGTTCAGTTAATAAAAGATATATATATTAAACATGAAGAAAATTTAAAAGAAAAAATTGCAAAAATAAATCCCGACAACAACGGAAAAGTTAGAATTAATACAAAGTTTTACGGAGAAAGCTGTGCTAAAGAAAATATCTTTGGTCGTCATGACTCGTATAACAAACCGACTTATGTTGTAACATGTAAATCATTAGTAGAAATAACATTCAAGTATATATTATAATTCATACAAGAACATGAGCCTTTTAAAGATGTCCTCCGACACTCTTTAAGGCTCATACCATTACCAAAAGCTAAGCTTTTATTCATTATATTGTTTTTCAGAAAAAAACTTAGGATTAACAAGACCCCATTAATTTAACGAGATGAAACAAAGCATGATCCCACGTAGTCCTTTTAAAAATGATCATTTTTAGGTATTATAATTTTTTCTAATAACTAATAAAGGATATATATATGCCCTCATTCGACTTAGTCTCATCTCTTGATATGGGAGAGCTTAAAAATGTTTTAAATATGGCGCAAAAACAAATTACTGGCCGCTATGACTTTAAAGGCTCTAAGTGCAGTATAGAGCTCAAAAATGATAAAGAATTAGAAGTTATTGCTGAGACAGAAATGAGAATAGAAGCTGCTATGTCGATTTTTTATAGTTGTATGAGTAAAAGAGGTCTTGGTTTAAAATGCTTAGATGTGCAAAAGATAACTCCAACTGGAAATCAAATGCAAAAACAAGTTGTTATTTTAAATTCAGGTATTACAAAAGAGAATGGAAAATTAATCAACAAATTAATCAAAGATTCTAATTTAAAGGTTAGCTCACAATATCTAGATGAAAAAATTCGTGTGACATCAAAAAAAATAGATGAACTACAAAAAACATTTCAAATGCTTAGATCAAGTGAAGAACTTACCATTGATTTAAGTATGGAAAATATGAAGTCATAATAAGTTTTAAGTTTTAATATTTTTACTTTTTAATTTCAGGTTTTGATTCTTTTATTACTTCTACTGGTTTACTAGCTTTGCTTCCTGTTGGCACTGGTAACTCGAACTTATCATCCTCAAGCTTACCTCCTCGAAATAATCGAGAACGTATTCCTCGAGATAATCCTTTTTCTAACTTACAAGAATTTCTTGAGTGCTGATATCCATCAGCTCTAATCATAACATAAGAATGATCTTGAAAGTGTTCAAATTCACTATTTCTAAAGGATTCTGTAAACTCAAATGCATCTACGCTAAATAACCCGCGAACATCAAGTTTATATATCTCGCCATCATCCTTACTTTTCACATCAACTATTGGAAAAAACTTTTCATCAAGCGGAATACTTATAACTTCAAAGGGTTGAATATTAATATTTAAATGATTATAGAGTAATGCCTCTCCATCTATTACACATCGGCTAGATCTCATATATCCAGAGTTTAAAGATTGATATGTTTTATTTCTATCAGCTTTTTCTTTGATTATTTTCGCTAGATTATCCCCTGTAAGTTCCACTGCCTCATACTTAATTGTTTCAGTTGAATTTTTGACTTTATCTTCTAAGTATTGATAGTTTTCCCAATCTGCATATAAAGTATATTCTTTTACAAGTTTACTTTTTTTATATTCTTTCACTTTAAAGGCCGTAACAGCTTTACCATGATAAATCATCCCCATTTTTACACTACCAGTGCACTCTTCACATCCAGACCCACCACCGTTACCGCCAGTTCCTGTTCCACCGTTACCGCCAGTTCCTGTTCCACCGTTACCGCCAGTTCCTGTTCCACCGTTACCGCCAGTTCCTGTTCCGCCGTTACCGCCAGTTCCTGTTCCGCCGTTACCGCCGGTTCCTGTTCCGCCGTTACCGCCGGTTCCTGTCCCACTTAAATCTTTTGTATTATTTAATTCTTGAATTAAACCTTTTTCTGTTTTTTTATATCGATAATAAATTCCCTTATACCTTCCCCATTTCACATTATCGTTTTCATACTTCGACGGATTATTTAATTTATCTATAATATTTTCTGATTGCTTTGATGAAGTAAAGTTAGATCGATCAACGAAACGTTGAAAGCTTTGAACATGTCCTAAAAGGATTGTAGCCCCACCAGACATATTTGGAAGTGGATATTCATAGTGTTTGCCATTCGCATCTTGAATATTATAGCCAACCAATATATCTTTAAATAATGGAGATCCGCTTTCACCAGGTATAACTTTTATATCTGCAGTTAAGCTCGTCTCCCCTTTGACTGTCCTAAGGGTATTACTATAATTATAAGAAGGTGAATAATCTGTATGAATTGAACCTTTAAGAACTCTAAATTTTCTATCTCTCGTTTTACTTTTAACTGAATTTGGAACGACATAAAAAGCAGCATTAAATCCTTGTTCTACATATTTATTTCGTTTATTTTTTTTAATTTCAGCAGAGCGCTCAGGCCATACAACAAAGTTTTTGATACTTGGACTATAAAAAGCAATTGATTTTGATTTTTTAGGTTTCTCGATTGGAATGAGTTGATCGTCATGAGCACTATCGATAATCGATTTGCCAACAATGACTTTCAGTTTCTCTTTCTTACCGGAAATAAAACTTCCAGTGTCGCTTCCTAATGTAACATGAGATGCAGTTCTAATGTAGTATTGATCACCAACTTGTACAATATAACCAGCACCACTTAGTTTTTCTCCACTAGAGTTTATAGTTATATTCACTAACCAATCAGGGTCACTAGCTGCATAAAGAACAGATGAACTTAATAAGAACATTATCAATAGTAATTTTATAAATATAATTCTCACTAAGTTCATAATAAGCTAAACCCTTAATTTTATATCGGTATTTAAAGTAAACTTCTTAAGTATTTATTCCTAAGAATTAATTCCGCATCTTTTAGAGTCTGTAAGAGTGCAGCTAATAGAAAAGTCTTTATAATCTCTATTTACTCCCGTAATTCTAACTGAATATCCACGTCCTAGATAAGTCCCTTTGCGAATTTTTGGTCTAAAACTATATTTGATACGAGTATTACTATCTATCCTTGTTCTATCAACTTCTGCCATAGTTTCAGCAACAATTTCTCCTTTATAAAAAAGTTCAATCAATTGCCCCTCATATGCATCGGGACCTGATATGTAACCTTGAATACCAATTGTATCTTGATTACCACTAACATAATAAAAATAATCGAGTTCATGAATGACTTTAAAGGGAGTAATGACCTGTATCCTTGATAGAGTATAATTAATCTCATCTATTTGTCTGTAAAGTGAGATTTTCATTTTCTCAATAGAATTGATCTGATTAATTAGTGCCTCTTTAGTTTCTTTCAACTGCTTTTCAGCAAGAAAATCAGAGGCAAACGTTGTAAATGATAAAAGTAGTCCAAAAGTTAAAATTAAGTTCTTCATAAATTCTCCATAAGGCAGTGCCTTTATTTTTCTAAATCAAGTCTCTAGCTTGCTTGGTTGAGAGCACTTTAGACGCATATAGAAAATTTTTGAAGTTACATCCTGGTTACAATTAAATACGAAATCAAAAGCGTATAATGTTTATACACTTCTTCTAAAAGATAATGCTTTCTCTTTTAAGCAACAAAGAAATTCAAGTAGTTAACTCTTCACATATGGCACTCACATTGCTTATAAATAGTCAGTATACTGGAGTTTTAAATGAATAATAAAATTAATATTATCCAAGCAAACTTATTAGAGTTAAAACAACTGTATTTTGATACTGATCAATTCAGTGAAGAAGAAATCTTTTACTTAAAAACATTAATTTACTACTACGAAGGTGATATTCAACTTCTTGAAAACTTACTAAACTCGAAAATTATTCCATTTATTTCACTTCTATCCGAAATACGACTTCAAATAATTAAGCAAGATATCAAATTGCAAGATTTATTATTCTTAAATCAAACCCTTAATTATACCGACCCACAAATATCTAAGGAGTGGAGAGCAGAGGCTCACTTTTTATTAGGTTGGGCGTATAGAGAAACACAGCGTTTTGAAGAAGCAAGAGATACCTTTAAAAAGTGTTATAAACTTCTCTGGGATATTGGGGCAAAGAAAAAAGCAGTAAAATCTATGCTTAACTATGTTGTATGCCAATCAAGTATTAATAATAAAAAAAGATACCTCCTTGATTACCAAATGGTTGCAAAAAAAGCACTCGAAGTAGGAGATCCAATTGTTGCTGGACTTTGTCAGTTAAATATGGCCCGTGAATATAGACTTTTAGGAAGTTATGAACTTTCCATAAAACTTATTAATCAAGCAATTCAAAATCTTGAAGCTGATCGAGGGGCAAATAATTATTATTTTGCGATTATAGAGAGGTGTAATTTATTAATTGAGCTCAAAAGATTTACTCAAGCCTATAGCGACTATGAAATACTAAAAGAGAGTAATCTCACAGAAATTAAAGAGGCAACTAAAGTTTTATTTATCAAGCTCGGTAAAAAGGTAGATATAAACATAAGCCACCTAGATCCTGTGTGGGCTGAGGTACTGGGACAAAAAGAACATAAGTGCGACTATAATCTCACAAAACATGAAACACATCTTTTAAAATACCTCTCTGAAGGTGAAAAAGAAAAAAATGACATCATTAGGTATTTATATGGTGATAATTTAAATTTTGAATCTGCAGACAATCGATTTAAAGTCTTATTAAGTCGACTAAGAAAAAAAGACCCTGATCTAATTTTATTTAATCATGGATACTACAAACTTACAGATGGAAAAGTTTTAATCATTGAAGACCTTCATGTTTCTTAAACCAAAGGCAAAGTGATAATAAAAGAGCTTCCACCTTTTAAGCTAGAGTCGACTTTAACATCACCATTATGATTCAATATAATTTCATATACTAATGGAAGCCCATAGCCTGTCCCCATCTCTCCTTCAGTTCCAAGAGTAGATGTTTTTTTAAGAGGATCAAAGATTGTTTCCATTTGTTTAGCACTCATCCCGACTCCTTCATCCTTTACGATTAAAGTGAAAACACCATTTGACAATTTTAAAGTTGATAAAATCTGACTATCTGGTTTTGAAAACTTTATTGCATTTGTAAGTAGATTACATATAACTTGCTTCATTCTTTCTCTATCAAAATTAAAGACAGCTTCATCCCCAACAATCTTATGACTGATAGATTTTTTTAGAGCTAAATAATGAACTTCATCCCAGGAGTCTTCTAGAAGTTTTTTCATCGCATTTTCTTTTTTGATTATTTTTATTTTACCATTTTCAATTGCATTCATATTCAAAATGCTTTTAATCATCTCCATTGATGAAAAAGCTGATTTCTCAATCATATTCAGATAACTCAACTTTATTTCCTCATTTTTCTCATCATTAATCATATCTACAAGTGATATTATATTTCCAAGTGGATTATTTAGATCATGGGCCACGACCCCAACTAAACGACTAATCTTAGCATTTGCATTTTGAAGCTCTTCTTTTGCAAGTTTAGCTTCAAGAAAACGCCCCACAGTTTTTGCCATAATCTCCATCAGCTCATGCTCGTGTGTACTAAATCCACCTTCACGAATCAGCCTATCAGTAAAATTAAGCGTTCCATAGATTTCACCATTAACAAAAAGAGGAGAGCTTATATATGATTCTAACTTCATATTAAGATAAACTGGATGTTCGCACATTTTCTTAACTGAGCCGACATGTGAGAAGGCCACTGTTTGTTTTGACCGAAATACTTCTCTACAATAAGTATCTTCAAGAGGAAAAACTTGATCAATTGCTAAGCCTTCAAGGGGGGATGAAAATGCAAGCACAGTATAGCTATCATTTTTTATCCGACTAACAATACCCGTCTCAAATTTTAAAATATTCTTACCAATTAATAGGTATTCATTAAAAAGATCAATTTCTGAATGATAATTTTTTGTCACTACTTGATGAAGTAACTTAAGTTCACTCACTTGATTTTTTTCTACCTTCGCTTTAGGCATTCTAATTCTCCAATAATCATATTAACAACTTATCGTTATTTAAATAATTTAATTAAGAGAATTATCTTTTATGAAATGAGGGCATTTATTTGACACTTTTGTTCGGCTACTTATTAATCAGTAGTGAAATCTATCATATTCGCGCTCTAAGGAGTCTTCAATATTTTCAATATACAATGATTGAAGTTGCTTATTAATCCATGGATAGCTTTGCATAGTGAAATTCTTATTAATTTCACTATGGTAATCTTTCATTTGAGAGCTAAATGATTTTACTTCAATTGTATCTGCATTCTCTCCCATACAATCTACGGCCTTACCCATTGGCTTCAAATTTAACATATAGGACATAATAGGAATTTTACAGATCGTATTTATCTTTTCACTATTAATATTTGAAAGAGAGATTGCTTTTTTAACATCACTTGATTCACAATTCTCTTTTTCATAATCAATGCCTAAAAATACGATTGATTTTAAAAATTTATATTTTTCCGGAGAATTTTTTCGGAGAAGTGATGGATTTAATCTATAAGCACTAAAAGACTCTGCAAAGTCTTCTCGAGAATTCCCGCGTCCATACTTAGTTATAATTTGTCTCGAATCATTTTCTTCGTTCAAATCAAAATGGTTCCAATTGGAAAAGTTCATCCACTTCTGTGACATATCAAGTGATAATAGTTTTCCGATAAGGTGACCATATTCATGAATAACTGTGTAGATCTGAATTTCTTGACTACTTTTTACCCATTTATTGAAAAAAGTTATATTACCTGTTGAGTCTTCAGTAAAGCCTGCAACATTTTCATAAAATCCGTCAAAATCGGTAGTATCTTTTATCAATAATCTTATTCTATTATTGAATACAAAGCTTGGAAGTTGTTTTAGAGACCAAATAATAATATCTAACTCTTTTTCACTAAATGCACTTCCTTTTTTATGAGCATAAAAAGAGGCATTAAAGTTATATTCACTTAGAAGTATACTTAGTTTTTCGGCATAAGATTCACCAAATAAGCTTTTTATTTCACATTGAATTCGAGAGCACCGTGAATCGAATCGATAATTTCTAAAACCGGTTAGAGTTCTATAAAGATTAATCATTTGATTATATTCGCTAAAAAACTCTTTTCCATTAATAGTAATCTGGCCAGAAGTCTCTCCTACCATGAATTTTTCAAAATAATTTCGCTTTGAATTGTTTTCCGGACTTCTACAAGTTAAATCATTTATATAGCCTGGATAGACAGCATGATCTGGAACTGTTCTGAAGAAGTCGAACCAATCTGCTCGAGCGAGTGGGCTCATAAATACAACTAATAATATTAGAATAGCATTTGATTTCATAAATCCCCCAATCCAACAGGTTTTAGAGCCTTATACGACAATCTAGAATTATTTGTTGAATATTTGTATTTTTTTCATGAAATACCAACTTAAGCTTTATCTATATTTCGCCTAGAAGTGATAACCATAGATAAGAATGCACAAAATCCAAGGCTTCCCCCTTGGATTGCAATAAAAGGGTGAATAAAGAGAATAATCCCGTAAAAAAAAGTACCTGCAAAGAGAAGTCTCAGTGGTGAATTCTTTTGAATTGAAGACATACCAATAAAGCTTGCTCCAAAAATGATTTTTAAATAATTATCAAAATCAATTGCCATAGATTGATTTAAAATCGTGAATACGATCCAAGATAGAATTGTGACAAATCCAGAAGCCCTTACTGATCCAAAGTTCAAGCTATGTGAGAGATAAAAAGTTAAGAATATTGAGATAAGAACTAATGTAAATTCAATAATCATAAATATACTTTTTGAATAATGACAAAAACAACACTTGCCACAAAAGCAATTGAGCCAAGTTTTCCTCCAAGTCCGATAAATTTAGATTTCAGAGAGTTATAGAGAAAAACTATTAATAGCGGCAACAACGCCACTTCAAGCTTAGAAACAATAAGTGTATTTAGTCCAATAGCAGAGAAGCTTGAGCAATAGATGATCGCCCTTATATCCTCTTGTCTTTTCTTATCAGAAAAAGTTATGAAACTTCCTATAAAGCCAATAAGAGCAGATGCGAGGATACTATTTACGTTTAAATGAATAAGATAAAAAGTGCTCGCAACTCCAAAACTTGAAGCGAGCACTAATTGAATAAAATGACTTACTATCATCAAACTATTTTAAATAATTCAAATGAAACTGTATATGTGATTCAATAAAGCTACTTATAAAATAATAGCTATGATCATAGCCCTCTCTATAATAAACTTGTAAATCCAATCCCAACTCAATTGCAATTGACTCTAAATTCTTAGTTAATAACTGATCTGGGTAAAACTCATCTTGCAGTCCTTGATCAATTAAAATTGGATTCTTATGTTTTGCTCCTGACTTCACTAATTCACATGTATCATAAGACTTCCAACCTTCTTCATTAGAACCTAGGTAACCATTAAATGCTTTTTTACCCCATGCACACTCAACTGGATTTACGATTGGAGAAAATGCAGAAATTGAATGAAATAAATCTTTTTCTTTTAATCCAATCATTAAAGCACCGTGCCCCCCCATTGAATGGCCCATTATTGAATACTTAGTTACTCCAAAGTCTTCTCTGAGAAGCTTAAGAAGATCGAGAGAAATATAATCATACATTTGATAATGATCTCGGTAATTTTCTGTGGTTGCATTTACATAAAAGCTAGCGCCTGAACCAAAATCATAACTATCATCCTCTCCAGGTATTCCAAGTCCTCTTGGAGAAGTATCCGGACAAATTATCATTGTCTTTGTATGGGACAAATATTTTTGAGCACCAGCTTTTGTGATAAAATTCTCTTCAGTACATGTTAGTCCTGATAACCAAATTATCGCAGACTCTATTTTCTCAATTTTATCTGGAAGATAAACAGAGAACTTCATGATCGTTTTGGTCGATTGACTCTCATGCTGACAAAATAGTGTCTCTCCATCAAAAGTTTTATAGCGCTTTATTATTTCAAAACTCATTTCTACTCCATTGTAAAATCAATAACCGTTCTAATACTTTTTCCTTCATGCATAAGATCAAATGCTTCGTTAATCTTATTTAGAGGCATCTTAAATGTAACAAGATCGTCTAAGTTAATTTCACCACTCATATATTTATCAACATATCCTGGAAGCTCTGTTCGGCCTTTCACTCCACCAAAAGCACTTCCTCTCCAAACACGACCTGTAACAAGTTGGAACGGACGAGTACTAATCTCTTGGCCTGCACCAGCAACACCAATGATGATTGATTCTCCCCAGCCTTTATGACAACACTCAAGTGCCGATCTCATAAGTTCAACATTTCCAACACACTCAAAAGAATAATCTACTCCACCATCAGTGAGTTCAACAATAACTTCTTGGACAGGCTTATCAAATCTCTTAGGATTTATAAAATCTGTGGCTCCAAACTTTTTGGCCATCTCAAACTTATCTTCATTAATATCAACGGCAATGATTCTTCCGGCTTTTGCCATTTTTGCACCTTGAATTACTGACAGACCAATTCCTCCAAGACCAAAGACAGCTATTGTTGCTCCTTCTTCGACTTTTGCTGTATTAAAAACAGCACCAATTCCGGTAGTTACTCCACAGCCTAAAAGACAAATTTTATCAAGAGGAGCATCAGAGCTAACCTTTGCCAGAGAAACTTCTGGAAGAACTGTGTATTCAGCAAAAGTTGATGTTCCCATATAATGATGAATCATTTTTCCATCTTTAGAAAATCTACTTGTTCCATCAGGCATTAATCCTCTACCTTGAGTTTCTCTAACACTTGAACATAAATTCGTTTTTCCTGATTTACAAAATTTACACTCTCCACATTCTGCAGTGTAGAGAGGAATAACATGATCACCCTTTTTAAGAGTTGTTACCCCTTCTCCAACAGCTTCAACAATTCCGCCACCTTCATGACCTAATATTACGGGAAATAATCCCTCAGGATCTTGCCCTGATAAAGTATAGGCATCTGTATGACAAACACCTGTTGCTATAATTTTAACTAAGACTTCGCCCTTTTTTGGAAGCTCTAAATCAACAACCTCAACTTTTAATGGCTCATTAGGTCCCCAAGCGACAGCTGCTTTAATTTTCATTGTTTTCTTTTCCATTTCTAGACTCCTTAAATTTTAATTTTACACATCTTACTTCATTGACAAATAGCAATCAAGTTAACATATTGTTTACATATGGAAACAATAAAGCATATCAAATCCCTAGTTGCTTTTGAACGCGTCGCTCAATACAAGAGCTTTTCTAAGGCCGCAAAAGACCTCGGTGTCTCAAAAGCACATATTAGTAAACTCATTCAGAAACTAGAGGATGATCTAGAACAAAGACTGTTTAATAGATCCACAAGAGTCATTCACCTAACACCAATTGGTCATCAATTATTTGAAGCCTGCTCAAAAGGTTTTTTTACGATTCAAAAGGCACAAGATGAAATCCTACAAAGAACTGATAGTCCAAAGGGAAAAATCAAAATTAGCCTTGCAGGGGCATTCGGAGAAGAAACAATTGCTCCTTTTGTCATGAGATTTCTAAAAAAATATCCAAGAGTTGAAGTAGAACTTGTATTTGAAGAGAGAATTATTAATTTATTAAATGAAGAATATGATTTTGCAATAAGGGTTGGAAAGCTAGAGAACTCTTCACTCATTGCAAAGCAAATTGCAAGTCGTAAAGAATATATATGCGCAACTCCAAGATACCTAGAATTAAATGGTTATCCAAAAAATTTATCTGATTTGGAAAATCATAATTGTCTTGGTTCAAGTGATACATGGAAAGTTATTGCTGATCAAAAAATAAAAAACATTACTATCAAATCAAACTTCAAGAGCAATAATGGAAGGGCCATTTTACGAGCAGCACTTGATGATATAGGCATTTGCTATCTTCCAGACATTTATGTGAACTCATATCTAAAAGCAGAGCGACTAATTCAAATACTTCCTTCCTACACCCCTAGAGAAGTTCCTATCTGGATTCTCATGGCAACAAATAAAAATCTTCCCACTCATATGAAATTTTTCATGGAAGAGATTTCTAAAATTTCAAATAAATTTTAAGTAAATTTTGATCAAATAAACTTACTGATCTCTCTAATAAACTCATCGCCAAAGCGATCACATTTACTTTGCCCAACACCATTAACCATCAAGAATTCTGATTTATCTCTCGGAAGAAGCTGGCACATATCATGGAGGCTTTTGTCTGAAAAAACTAAGTATGGAGGTATATTATTTTCTTTAGAAAGATTTAGCCTTATTGAACGAAGACTCTCAAATAAATCTTCTCTTCCATGGGTGGAAACGATTTCTTTTGAAGTTCTTTTTGAAGGAGATGTTTTCTCTTTATGAACCTTCATCATAAAAACATCCTGTCCCTTTAAAAGAGCACCACTTTTTTGAGTTAATCCAAGATTTTTATATTCCCAATTTTTTATTTGAATATGACCTTCACTTAATAATTGTCTAAGAAGAGTGTTCCAAAAAGTTTTAGGACGATCTTTTCCGATCCCATAACAAGAAAGTTTATCATGTCCGCGCATACGAACTTTTTCATTCTCACTTCCTCTTAAAACATCAATGACATAACCTGCACCAAAACTCTCTCCAGTTCGATAAATCGTTGATAATATTTTTTGGGATTCAATAAGTGCATCAAAGCTCTCTACAGGTTCAAGACAAGCATCACAATTTCCACAAGGCTCATTTAGTTTTTCCCCAAAATAACTTAATAAAAACTGTCTTCTGCAATTTATACTTTCGCAAAGAGAGAGCATCGAATCTAGTTTTGCTCTTGCAACTTTCTTGTAAGATTCAATTGCATCTGAATTCTCTAACATTTGAGAGAGCTTCATCACATCTTGAAGACCATAAATCATCCAAGCACTTGATTCTTCACCATCACGTCCAGCCCTTCCTGTTTCTTGATAATAACCCTCAATACTTTTAGGTAAATCAAGATGAGCAACATACCTTACATTCGGTTTATCTATTCCCATACCAAAAGCGATTGTTGCAACGATAATAATATTTTCTTCTCTATTAAATTTTGTCTGAATTTTTGCACGCCTCTCACTATCCATACCTGCATGATAGGGATAAGCATTAAAGCCTGCCTTTTTAAGCTCATCAGCAATTTTCTCAACTTTCTTTCGAGATAAGCAATAAACAATCCCTGTATCGTCTGGATGATTTTTTTTGATAAAATCAATAAGCTGCTTCACCTCATCAATTCTATCTGTAATTTTATAATTGATATTAGGCCTATCAAATGATGAAACAAAAATCTTTGGATTCTTCATTTTTAATTGTAGTGCAATATCAGATCTTGTTTTTTCATCTGCAGTTGCCGTGAGAGCAAGAATAGGAACTTCTGGGTATTTATCTTTTAAAATACCAAGTTGCATATAATCACTTCTAAATTCATGTCCCCATTGTGATACACAGTGAGCTTCATCAATAGCAAATAAAGAAATTTCCACTTGACCACGAAAGGCTTCTAGCGCTCCCGCAAGTAAACCTTCAGGAGAAATATAGAGAATGCGAGAATTTCCTGAAATGATATCTCTTTTTACTTTTTCTTTTTCTTCATATGATTGACTTGAATTTAGAAAAGATCCTTTAATACCATTTTGAGTAAGGTTTAAAACCTGATCTTGCATTAAAGAAATAAGTGGAGATACGACGACAGTTAAACCGTTCATATACAATGCTGGAATTTGGTAACAGACTGATTTACCACCACCTGTTGGCATAATTGCAATTGTATCTACTCCACTTAAAATCGATTCAATAACTTGTTCTTGAACAAATCGAAAATTTTTATGGCCGAAATTATCTTTTAAAATGGTGAGAAGTTTGTTTTTATCTATCATAATGGGTGTACTCTACCCAATTACATATAATTTATAAAGCTATGATTCCCAATAGCGAACTTGCCTATAATTCTTGGCATATTTATATAATTACCAATCAACTTTTATTAAATTAGACTCATATCCACATGAATTCATTATGAATTCCTTAATATGTTAAAATATCCTTAACATCTAGCATTAAATTATACATGACTATTTCGATAAGGAAGTAATGAAAATTTTCATTTTTAGCTTATATTTACTACTATTTGTAGCTTGCTCAAAAGAGAGTGACTCATCCCTTGTGAGTGGAAATAATAATGTTAGTGAACAAAATGAAAATTCATCGCCATCTGTTATATTTTTAGTCGTCTCAGCAGATAGCACAAATGTTTTATTAGGAGAAACAGCAACGCTCACTGCAAAAGCCTATTACTCAGACGGATCAGTTAATGATGTATCCACAATTTGTAATTGGACTAGTGGAGATCCATCAAAAATCTCAATCACTGAAAATATTGCGACGGCAATAAGTACAGGTCAGACAATAGTTTCAGCTGAGTTTGAAAATAAATCTGGATCAATCACACTTGCTCCCTTTAGTGCAAATATTTTAAGTATTGGCGTAAGTCAAAACAATGCAAGTTTGCCTTTAGACGGAAGTCTACAACTAGATGCTTATGTATTTTATGATAATGGTTCTAGTAAGAAGATAACGAATCTTGCGGACTGGTCTTCTCAGGATACAAATATTTTTACTGTCGAGAATACAACGAAAAAAGGTCTTATAAGTTCTGTTACAGCTGGAAACGCGACTGTGGATATTAGCTATAATTCATTTACGACAACAGCGAATATATCAGTTAGTTCTGCAACAATTTCTTCTATTCAAGTTACTCCAATTATTGGATCAGGAAGTATTGGCCTAACTCAGCAGTTTAATGCCACTGCAGTTTTAAGTGATGGCTCTATTCAAGATATTACGAATACTGTCGCTTGGAATAGTAGTGACTCTTCTATTGCGGCTATCGATTCAAAAGGAAAAGTAAGTTTACTAAAAGCTGGGACGATCAATATTACAGCGAACTTTATGAGTTTTTCAAAGACAGTAGATTTTCAAGTAACAAATAAAATAATAAGTTCAATTGAAGTAATCTTACCTACTTCAAATTTATCAGTAGGAATCTCATCTCAAGCCACTTGTATTGTAACCTATGCTGATTCATCAACAGAAGATATTACGAATAGTGTAATTTGGTCTGTGGATAATAATCTTTTTTCTTCAGTATCAAATTCAGAATCAACCAAAGGATATATAGAGACTTTCACAGAAGGAATCGTAAATGTGTCAGCAAGTATTGGTGCATTTACAAATCAAAAATCACTTACAATAAGTAATGCTTCTCTCGCATCAATAACTATTTCTCCATCCGAAACCTTTATTTCATCTGGTATTGATGCTCGTTTTCAAGCGATTGGTAACTATGATGACGGGACAAGTGTTGATATTACAAAAAATGTTATTTGGGCCTCTTCCAATACGGGCCTTGGTACAATCAGTAATGTTTTTAATAAAAAAGGTTACTTTTCAAATCTCTATGCAGGTTCAACAACAAAAACACTGACCGTATCAGCCAGTCTGGCAGGAGTCACACAAAATGCATCAATTATTATTGCTCCTGGAACAATTAGCTCTATAAGTGTTAACCCAAATTCAATAACCATGAATACTCTTAAAACTAAAAAGATAAAGGCATATGCACACTTCTCGGATGGAGCGAGTGTAGAAATAACGAATATAGCAACTTGGAGTTCTAGTGATGAAAACTTATTATTTGTCAGTAATTCAATTACTGATGCTGGAACCATTTCATCCCTCCAGGAAGCCTCTGTTTCTGTGACAGCAAGTTATAAAGGACTTAGCTCTGTTACCACTGCAGTCACTATATCTGATAGTGACGCTGAAGAGTCTAACGACTTAGGTACCGGCCTTTTAGCAAATTATTATACTGGAAATAATTTTAATACCCTTGCGGGACAGAGGATTGATTCTACAATCAATTTCAACTGGGCATCAGGACAAGCACCTCTTGGGGTAGGAGATTATTTTAGTGTTAGATGGACTGGAAAAATTAAAGGAAAACTGACTGGAAATTGTACCTTGGCCAGTAGATCAGATGATGGATTTATTTTAACAATTGATGGTGTAAAAGAAATAGATGTATGGTTTCCCCATGCTCCGAGATGGGATTATGCATATAATGTTGCATTTGAGGAAGGAGTTAAAAAAGATATTACAGTTGAATTTTTTGAAAATGGAGGACAAGCGGTCGCTGAACTTTATTGGCAATGTGATGGTGATTCTTCTCTTGAGGTTGTACCAACTGAATTCCTTTATCACTAAGTTCAGTTTACAATCTAGTAAAAATAGACATAACATTCTTATATAAACTTAAATGGAGGAATTATGTCGACATCACTCTATGCTGGAATTCTGGGCCTAATATATTTAAAAATTACTTTTGATACCATTATGATAAGAAGAACGAAAAAAGTCTCACTAGGTTCTGGCAAAAGTAATGAAATTCTTCATATGACCAGTGCTCATAATAACTTTTCAAATTATGCTCCATTTTTTCTTATTCTTTTTTACCTAGCTGAAATGAGAGGTTTCTCTCAGATTACACTACATATAATTGCTATGTTTTTTATTTTAGGAAGATTATTTCATTATTATTATATGAAATACCAAGAAAAAAGTTTTACTAAAAGACAAATTGGAATGATCTTTACTCTCATTCCCATCGCACTTCTTTCTATTATTAATATTGTATTCATATTTATGAGTAAGTAATGATGATCTTACAGTCCTGGAAATTAAGTGAAGATATCGTTATTTCTCACCTCGATAAATTTGATCATCGCATTCATGAACTTGTGAAAAAAAATTTTGATCATATTTATCCGATCCTAAAATGGAGAGAATATTTAAATGAGAATTCTACAAAAAAATTAAATGATCTTAATTCAAATCTTGAAAACAGGAATAGAATTGATGTCGGAGTTTTTCACAATGAAGAATTGATTGGATGGAGCTATGGGTGGCAAGGTGGAATGGAGTCAGGAACATATTATATGGCCAACTCTTGTATTCTGCCTGAATTTAGAAGAAAAGGCCTATACTCTAAACTTCTTGATACAGTCATTGAAATTTCTAAAAAAACTGGTTATCAAACAATAACTTCGAGACACGTTTCTGGAAATAATCCTGTTATCATTGCAAAATTAAAAGCTGGATTTAAAATCACAGGTTTTGAGATGTCTGAAATTCATGGACATCTCATTCATTTAACCTATTTTCATAATAAACTTCGAGGAGAAGCATTTGATGTGAGATCAGGAATGATTAAACCCAAAACTGATCTCGTAAAGAATCTGTACTTATAATCTATTTTTCTTTCTTACACTAAATTCAATTTGATCTAAGCTTTTGCTAAAGACTTCATCAGATAGACCTTTAGAAGACTTACGAGCTGTTTTGCCTAACCATTTACTAATAATTGACATGGCATTTGACTTATCTTTTCCAATTAACTGAGTGAAGTTTGCTCCATGATTTCCAGCAGGAACATAAAACTTATAAGTATTCTTTCCACTTGTACTTACTGGAAATTCTCCTGCAGTCCAAGGATCAAATTCACCATAAATATACATAACTTCATCAGCATTATTTAAAGCCCAGTCACGTACTTTTCTCATATCACTGTTTGAATAATTAAGAGCAACATCTTTAGGTGTATATTGATTAACAGAAAACTCGAATTGTCTTAACTCTTCTAAATGAGCCGTAATATTTCCAGGTCCACCAAGTTGTGTTGCTGATTGATAAAAATAGGCCATAAAGGGAATAATTTCTTCATTTGTATAACCAGAAACATCTGCGATTTCTTGAAAGAAATTATACACATCATATAAATTATTTTTACTCGGTAAATTTCCACACTCTGAAGGCTTTCCATACTGCCAAAAATAAAATGGAGCCTCAATAATTGAGTGCTCGAATGCAAGAGCAGCGCTTCCCACGAAGTCATAGTTTCCAGAGATATTTGGAACAAACTTTTTTGCATTTTTTAGCATTGTAATTTGAAGCTCTTTTAAGTCCGATCTACATTTTTCATATTTAGTACTTCCAACATTCTCAAGAAATGTATTGTATCGTTGATCACTAGTGCTAAAAGATAAAGGAGCTACATCTGCAACAGTTCCCACTAAATCATTAGGATAAAAATAACGATGATAAACTGAAGTCATTCCACCTTTACTTGCACCAGTGTTAATCCATGGTTTTGGATAGATTTTTTTAAAAGCGACAGTTATATTATGAAAATCATCTGCTGATTCTTTAATATTTAGAAAAGACCAATCTGGATTTTTTGGGATCGATTCTTCAAAGTATCTATGCTCAACTTGAATTTGATTCGTTTGAAAAATTCTTGCAATATGAGCAAGTCTCACTCCAAAAATACTATAACCACTTGTTTGTAAAAGCATTGGCTCATTTTCATCTCTATGAATAATAACCACTCTTTGTCCAAATGTATTTATCCCAGGGTTAGCGTGATCCATAGGCTGCTCAAATTTTGTTTCAATAACTAAACCTTCAGCAGACATTGTTGCTGACACTACTGATACTTTTTCTAAACATTCTATTTTGTTAACTATATTTTTAGCATTTGCAATACAAGCTTCTTCATTGCTTGCTGCAAAAGAGATAAGGCCTGTGAAAGTTAAGGTAAAAAGAATTAATGATTTTAATAACATAGATATTCCTATTAAATAGTTGATATTTAAGATCTCTTTAAATCACTAATTCATATCAGTGTCAAAAACTTTGTATCTTTTACTCCGTAAATGGACCTTAACTAGGTGTAAAAACTACCTACTTCTTTTGCAAACTCAAAAAACATATAATTTATTTATGAAAATCGAAACACAAATTCAAAAAATCGAGAGCCCTGTAAAGACAATCCCTAAGGAGTTATTACCAGCTCAATTACCTAAGAAAAAAAATGATTCGGTTGAAATTTCACATCAAAAAATTGAAAAGATGAAAATTGATTCGAACAATCCTGATGACCCTACTGTCTCAACAAAAGTGCTAGATTCATTAAGTACTGGTATGATTAATTTTTCTCAAGAACAAAGAGATGCACTGGCTACAATTTTATCAGAAAGAGCAGCGCAAACTAAAATGTCATCTTAAGTTCTAAGCTTCCGATAGAGTAATCAATAGTATTATCTTGGTTATAAATTTTTGTTCCATTAAGTATTAACACAGATGAATCAAAGCTCATTAATTTCAACCCTAACGTTAATTTAATTTCAGTCGAGTTCTTTTCGATATCAGTTGATTTATAAAGTTTTTCAATTATTTTCTTTTGGGATGGACTATACTCTCCATTTATTTTACTTTCTCCACTCACTTTTCCATAACCAATTTCAACATAAGTGTTATTAAAGTACTTAGCAAAGTAGACCCCTAGAACTTCCGAATTATATTTTATCTGCCCTTCAACTTCATCATGATCTATTTTAGCAGTTGTGTATCTTTTTGCTAAATATATTCCAAATTCATTCATGACTTCCCGAGAACCTAGTTTAAGCTCTGTGACATGCCCTTCACCAAAAATATTGTAATTTTTTAAGCTCTCAGATTGCATGCGAGTATAGCCTAAATTAAAACCTATATTTGTTGCGGCAATTGCTTGAGGATTTACATAAAAAAGTAAGAGAAATATAATAAAACATAGTACAGTCTTCACAATATTAATCTTATCTTAAAAAATGAATATCACAGAAATTAAATTGATCGTGTATTTTCTGCCTATTAAAGAATTTCTAATACTTTTAATCTATAATGACTTTAATGAATTCAAGAAGATCTATATTCATTTTATTTGTACTAACTTTGTTCGCTAGCTGTAATACAGAACCTGTTGAGAGTTTTTCTTCTGATATTTCCTTCATTAGACCAGGCGATGTTGTCGTAACTAGTTACAGCTCAGATTCAGCTCTATTACTTGATGAAAATGGTAACTTTAAATCTGTCCTTTATAATGTTCAAAATAATATTGAACAAGTTGTTGGAGTTAATTGGGATGCAACTCGAAACGAAGTTGTTTTGAGTATTAACGGAGCCCCAGATAGATTAATGGCCATTTCTGCTTACGATGGTTCTATTCGAGAAGCAGTCGTTAATAATCAATTGAATGGAAATACTTTTGGAGTTGCGACAGATAGCGATGGAAACTATTACGCAACGGAATCAAATAATATTGAGAAGTTTACAAAGACTGGATCTCGAATAACAGATTCAACTTTTCCTATTCTAAATATCCAAACAACTCCAAGTCAATTAAACCCTCGTTCAATAGGAGGATTTGTTTTATGCTCAACTGGAACAGATGCTGTTAGAACTTATAATGCAGCTTTTACTCAACTTGCAACAAGATCATCTGGTATTGGGGGAACAACTAATGCCTATGGATGTGCTGAGCTTGCCGATGGCAATATTGCTGTTTCGTGGGATGGAACAACTGATTCAGTTCAAATCCTTAATAGTACTCTAACAACTGTCCTCTATACTTTTGATGATCCGAGCTATCTTAGTGGGCCAAGAGGAATTGGCGCTAAAGCAAATGGTAATTTTTTAGTTGCTGATGCTACCTTTGACTGGATCATTGAACTCAATAGTAGCGGAGAATTTGAAAGAGTTTTTTCGAGTGCTTTTTTAAATGATCCTTGGCAAATTATAGAAATTCCGAGTTTCTAGCTTGAAATAGATATTCATAAAATTCAGCGACACCCTTTTCTAAAAAAGAATCGATAGGGCCATAAATCTCTTCATTATTTAAATAAAGTGCACGTCTTCCTTCTTCTAATAAAAGACAAGCTTCATTATCTTCTGTTGCTGTTTCAAGATAAGCTTCTTTTTCTACTTTAAAATAGTTCTCATTTTTTTGATAAAGAGATTTTGAATAATAAAACTCTACATGATTGATTGAGCTTCCAGGTGTTTTAGGATCGACAGTACTAATGACGATGACATGGGGATACCATTCTATCATTATATTTGGATAAATAAGCATCCAGATAGCTCCATATCGAGGAAGTTCACTATCGTGGGCCCTAAGGACTTCTGTTTGCCATGTTTTATAAATCTCTGACCCAAATTTTCTAAGATCACTTCCCATTCCAACCTTTTGAATAGAATAGTCAGCTCCGATCTCCCATTCAAGATCACTAGGCTTCACAAAATTTTTCAAACCTGGATGCATGGAGAAGACATGATAATTTTCTAAGTATATCTCCATAAATGACTTCCAGTTAAAATGATAAGTCTCAGATTCTGTTGAATGATAGAAATAATCATCAAAGTTCAGGAGTTCGCTAAGTCCTACTTTTTTAAAGTCACAATCTGGAATTCTATTTTTAAAAAGAAGACCGTTCCACTCATAGAGCTTAATAGTTTCTAAATTTTTACTTTCCACTTTTTCAGTGAAATGAGGTGCTCCCTTAAACTTTCCATCAATGCCAAAACTCCAACAATGTAGGCCGCACTTAATAACTTTAGTATTACCTGATCCTTTTAATAGAATTGATTGTCTATGGGGACAAACATTAGAGACTAAAACATATTCGTTTCCTCTATTAACTAGGGCATATCTATTTTGCAGATGGTTTACAACATGGTAATCATCTATATTAGGAACCATTAATTTGTGACCAACATATAGAGGTCCATTTTTCTGTATGATATTTTTTTCAACAGTGAATGAATTCTCTGTAAAATAGCTTGATATTTTTGGATAGTTTGTCATATAAGTCCCTAACTTAAATGTAAAAATATAATCTGTTTCTTTCAAAGTAAAGACCATCTATAAGGATAATATGCTTCCATCGTTAAAAATTTTAGTCATTGAAGATAATCTTGAACTCCTCAAGCAAGTTACGGAGAACTTATCCAGAGTTTTAGTAAATTTTGAGAGGCAAGATATTGAATTTACAGTTATCGAGTCTGAGACTGTTGGTAAGGCGATTGACTTTATTAAAGAGGATGGAGATATCCAAGCAGTTGTCTTAAGCTGGGACGTTGTTGCCACTTGGAGTGAGCTTGGATCTGATAAAAAAGGAAACTTAACCAACAATGCTTCTATTATTGAGGCGATTAAATTTATAAGACCAGAGTTACCTGTATATATTTTAGGTGAAGATGAAAAAGGTCTCGAGATTATTAATGAATCAAGAGAGATTGAATCTTTCTTTTATAGAAATGATATCATCAATGACCCTGAATTTATCTTAGGCTATATTTTAAATGATTTTGATGATAGATGCCAAACTCCTTTTTGGGCCGCTTATAAAAAATATGTTGGAGAATCAAATGATTCTTGGCACACGCCAGGACATAGTGGAGGTTCGAGCTTTAGAAATTCTCCTTATATAAAAGACTTTTATCAATTTTATGGACGTAATGTTTTTGCTGGAGATTTATCAATTTCAGTAGATTCACTTGGTTCACTTTCAGATTCAACTAATGTTATTGGAAAAGCTCAAGAAGCTGCGGCCTATACCTTTGAAGTTAGAAAAACATATTTCATTACAAATGGTTCTAGTACTTCGAATAAAATTATTTTACAAACACTTCTTAGAAGTGGAGATAAAGTTATTATTGATAGAAACTGCCATAAGTCAGTACACTATGGAATTTTACAAGCGACTGCCTACCCAATTTATTTAACAAGTGTATTACATCCAACATACGGAATTTTCTCTCC
>Ga0115005_10000055_pt1 | contig 72583 bp, 74 predicted proteins | sample ArcOceMetagenome_FD_87163 | JGI IMG/M metagenome (GOLD analysis project Ga0115005, IMG submission 87163) | Marine eukaryotic phytoplankton communities from Arctic Ocean - Arctic Ocean - Greenland ARC118M Metagenome | ecosystem: Environmental > Aquatic > Marine > Oceanic | place: Arctic Ocean... | reverse complement strand
CCTTTTTATTAAAAATCTATCAAATATGTAAAGGATTATAAAAAGTATCGTGATTGGAATTGTGATGGCTGCATATATCGGATCAATAGTAAATGCAATATATAAGGCATGGATGGATATAATGATACTTAAAAAGGTAATTATCGTTAACAAAGTAATTGGGAAAAATATCTGTCTAAATTTTTTCTTTGATTTCATGATTTAAAAATTTAGTATAATACTTATTTCTGCATTTCAGTAGGCAATAACTATTAGCATTTATCTTTTTCATTTTTAAAGTGTTTTTTATGGATAGTTTAAAATTCTTATATTTGAAAAAATATTTAGAACGATATTTTTATGTGAGTTCTTTAATTTAATATGTATGTTCAATTTAGGAGTTATTGTACTCCTTTTTTAATTAATCAATCTGTGCTATAATTTATATTATGTCAAATAGACTTTTTAGAGACATCACAACTACAACTACATTTAATAAAATCTACATTTTAAAGAATGTTTAACCTACTTCTACACCCTATACACAAAATGCATGTTTACATCGCCCGAATTACGTAAATTAGTTCGATTGCTTAACCAACTCCTTTTGAACGTTTACAGGAACTGCCTGATAGGACGAAAATGCAGTCTTAAAAGTAGCTTTGCCTTGCGTTATCGATCGTAAAACCGTGGAAAACCCAAACAATTCAGCTGCAGGCGTTATACATTTTAAAATTTGATACTTCTTTTCCGTATCAATTCCCAAAATCATAGACCTTCTCGATTGTAATTCTGTCATTACATTCCCCATCATTTGCTCTGGTACTTTTATAGAAATTTCTTTTGTCGGTTCTAGTAACCTCGGGTTTGCTTTTAAAAATGCTTCTTTAAATGCATGTGCAGCTGCAATTTTAAAAGAAATATCATTCGAATCTACAGAGTGCATCTTTCCATCGTACACCATTACCCTAATATCTCTAGCAAATGACTTTGTTAATGGACCAGTTTCCATGACTTCTAAGATTCCTTTAAGTACAGCTGGTAAGTACCGCGTATCTATAGCGCCCCCAACAATACAATTATAGAATACTAATTTTCCTCCCCAACTTAATTCTACGACTTCTTTACCTCTTAGATTAAACCCTTCAGGCTCTGGCATATCTTTATACCAAGGTGCTATTTTCATATGAACTTGTGCAAACTGCCCTGAACCTCCAGATTGTTTTTTATGTCTATAATTTGCAGTTGCAGATCGCTGTATGGTTTCTCTATATTGAATTTTAGGTCTTTTAAACACTACTCTTACATCATAAACCTGCTCTAAAGTCCAAGTTATCGTTGCTAATTGTAATTCTCCCTGACAACCTAATAAAGTTTCTTTCGTTTCTTTAGAATACCGCACTACAATAGTTGGATCTTGGCTTTGTAAACGTTTTAAAGATTCACTTAGTTTTTCTTCGTCTTTCATACTCTTTGCAAAAATAGCTTTGGTAATTCTTGCATCTGGATACTGAATAGGTTTGATCGTAAAACCTTTTTCTTTCGCTGACAAAGTATCATTCGTTTCGGTAAATTTTAATTTGGTTGTCGCCCCAATATCTCCAGTAGATAATTTTGCAACGGCTTCTTTATTTTTACCATCCATAATATATAACTGATTGATAGTTTCTATTTCGCCGTTTCTACTATTTATCAGTTTGTCATTTACTTGTACTTCACCAGATTTTACTTTAAAAAAGGTAATTTGACCAAGATTTGGTTCATATATGGTTTTAAACACAAATAAAATAGACGCTGCATCTTTGCTGCGTTGTATTTCATTTCCTTCTATACTTTGTTCTGGTTTTAAATCGGAAGCTGCTGGCGCAACATTATCTATAAAACCCATTAAACGACCGATACCCATATTTTTTATTGCAGAAACGCAGAAAACAGGAAAGATATCATGATTTAACATTCCTTTTTTAATTCCTTTTCGCATCTCGCCTTCATTTAAAGTGCCTTTATCAAAAAAAAGCTCCATTAATTCTTCATCATTTTCTGCTGCTTTTTCTACTAATTCATTATGAAGTTGATTTGCAATCTCAATTTGTTCTTCAGGTATTGGAAACTTCTCAGGCTTCCCTCCTTTTGCACCAAATTTGTACATTTTCATCTTTAACACATCAATGATGCATTGGCTGCCATTAACGGTGAATGGGTATTGAATTTTTATAGCACTATTGCCAACTAGTTGTTTTATACTATTAAAACTACTCTCAAAATTAGCTTGTTTATGGTCTATTTGGTTTACCACGAAAAGTGTTGGTTTGTGGTATTTATCAATATAATTCCAAATAATTTCTGTCCCAATTTCTACACCATGTCTGGCATTTATAACTGTCGCTATCGTGTCAGAAACTCTAATTGAAGATATAATTTCTCCTATAAAGTCATCTAAACCAGGTGTATCTATAATATTAATCTTGTAATTTCTGCACTCTGTGTGCAAAGGTGTTGCATAAACAGAGTCTTCTCTTTGATGTTCTATTTCATGATAATCAGAAACAGTGTTTTTCCCCTCAATTGTTCCTCTTCTTTTAGTAACTCCAGCCTCATACAGCATGGCTTCGGCTAAAGTCGTCTTACCACTATTATGGGCGCCCACAAACACCACATTTTTTATGTATTTCTCATCATATATTTTCATAAAGATTTATTTACAAGTTCGTCTATAAATTTAAAAACTTTATAAAATTAAAAATATGATTTTTATTAGGTTTTAGAATAAATTACATATGCTTTGTTTGGTAATTAAAAAGTACTTTTGGCCTGTGGAAATTAAACAAAAGTCAGAATTAGAATTTATAATTGTAATGGCATCTTTAATGTCATTAGTAGCATTAGCTATAGATGCTTTATTACCAGCTATTGCAGATATCAGTAAAACAATACAAATTGTAGACCCAAAAAATAATCAGTTATTTATAACAATGATTTTTTTAGGATTAGGCTTTGGGCAACTTATCTCAGGACCATTATCAGATAGTTTTGGAAGAAAACCTGTAATTTATGTTGGTTTTGTCGTTTTTGCTTTGGCGAGTTTAATCTGTGTTTTTGCAACCAGTTTAGAAATGATGATTGTAGGTAGAGTTCTGCAAGGAATCGGACTCTCTGCACCAAGAACGATAAGTATCGCAATGGTTAGAGATCGTTTTAGCGGTAATTATATGGCGAAAGTAATGTCTTTTATTGTGGTGATTTTTATTCTTGTACCGGTCGTTGCTCCTGCATTAGGAAAGTTAATGTTAGATTCATATGGATGGAAATCTATTTTTTATAGTCAGTTGATTTTTGGGTTTTTTACAATGATTTGGGTTTGGAAGCGTCAACCAGAAACATTAAAAAAAGAACATAGAAAAAAATTTAAATTAAAACTTTTTGTAGAGGGCACAAAAGAATTTTTAACACACAAAAACGCTGTTATTTTTACTTTATTTTCAGGTTTTATTACGGGCTCTTTTATGGTTTATTTAAGTGCAAGTCAACAAATATTTGAAGAACAATACCATCTAAAAGAAGAGTTTCCTTTTATTTTTGCAGGTTTAGCCGTAAGTATTGGTTTGGCAACTTTTTTAAATGGAAAACTAGTTCTAAGACTTGGTATGTATAAATTAGTGTCAATTTTTACGGTTGTATTTACAATAATTCCTGTTTTTTATATTGTACTTTTTACAGGAGAAGATAATCCAAGTATCTATGTTTTAGTTCTGTTTTTCAGCTTACAGTTCTTTTCTATTGGCTTTCTATTTGGTAATACCAGAGCACTTGCAATGGAGCATATTGGACATATTGCTGGCATTGGAGCTGCAATAAATGGTTTTACTTCTACGATTATGGCAGTGCCAATAGCGACAGTTATTGGTGGTTACATTCACGAGACTGCACTACCTCTTTTTGTAGGTTTTTTTGTTTGTGGCTTTATTGCTTTATTACTAATTGCCTCTTTGAAATTTGACAAAAAAGGAAAACGCTTCGTTATAAAACCTAATTAAAAGATGAGTTTAGAAATTATTTTTGAGGATGACTATCTTCTTTGTGTAACAAAACCTAATAATGTTTTAGTACATCATGCTTTTCATTCTAGAAATGTTGCTGAAGAAGATTCTTTATTACAAATCATACAAAATGAGAAAGGTTTAAAGGTATATCCAGTTCACAGATTAGATAGAAAAACTTCTGGAATTATACTGCTTGCAAAAGAAACACATTTTGTTTCTAAATTTCAAGAATTGTTTACCAATAACGAAATTCAGAAAACCTATTTTGGTATTGTCCGTGGATTTTCTCCGGATACAAAAACCATCGATTCTCCAGTAAAGGGACGCGATGGAAAAGTGCATAAAGAAGCCTTAACACATTTAAAAACGTTAGAAAAAGTTACTTTAGAAATACCGGTAAAACCCTATGATTCTTCTCGTTATAGTTTGGTTGAATTATCACCAAAAACAGGGAGAATGCACCAGTTAAGAGTGCACACTAATAAAATTAGTCATCCTTTAATTGGAGATACTAAATATGGTGATAAAAACCATGATATAATGTTTGATGAAAATTTTGGCTGTAAAAATTTGTTTTTACATGCAGGAAAGCTAGAGTTCATACACCCTTTTACCTCAAAAGAATTAACTTTAAAAGCTACGTTTCCAAAAGATTGGATTGGTTTGTTTGAAGAATTTTCTTGGATTAATCCTTTGGTATAAATATACATTTCACTTTAATGACAAAAGATTCATAGAAAAGTTTTTAAATTCTCTATGCATCTTTTTGTAATCATAATTTATTGATCTAAGGATTGAGATTGAAAACTAATCAATTCATTTTCTTCAAAACTGGGTGTTATTTCTATAGGATTGCAGCAAACCTCACAATCTTCGATATAAGTTTGTTGGCGAATACTAACGTCTAAAATCATTGAAATTTCTTCCCAACAATGTGGACATTGAAAAAAATGCTCCACTAATCTTCAATTACTTTTAAAATAAGTTTTCCCTTTTTATCACCAGAGAACAATCTGTTATAAGTTTCATGAAAATTTTCTATACCTTCATAAATATCTTCTTTAGACTTCAGCTTACCCTCTTTCATCCATATGCCCATTTGTTGCGCAGCTTCACCAAATTTTTGAGCATAATCCATAACCACCATACCTTGCATGGTAGAACGGGTAACTAATAAAGATAAATAATTACTCGGCCCATCAATTTTAGATTTGTTGTTGTATTGAGAAATTGCACCGCAAATAACTACTCTTGCATGCATTCTTAATTTACTTAAAGCAGCATCTAAAATAATACCACCAACATTATCAAAATATACATCTATTCCTTTTGGACATTTTTTCTTTAAGGCTGTATAAATGTTTTCAGATTTATAATCTATAGCTTCATCAAAACCTAATTCATTAATAAGGTAATCACATTTTTCTTTTCCGCCAGCAATACCAATTACGGTACATCCTTTTATTTTTGCAATTTGTCCAACAATACTTCCAACAGCACCAGCAGCACCAGAAACTAATACAATATCTCCTTCTTTAATTTTTCCAACTTTTGTAATCCCAAAATAAGCAGTCATCCCAGGCATACCCAAAGTGCCAATATACATTGGCATTGACGCTAAACGTTCATCAACTTTGTACCAACCATCACCATTCGTAATCGCATATTGTTGAACACCTCCCCAACTTGTAACGCAATCTCCAACTTCAAATTTCGAATTTCCATTATTTTTAATCACTTTTCCAACAGAACCAGCTCTCATTACATCATCAATAGCAACAGGCGGAATATAAGATTTTGTGTCATTCATCCAACCACGCATTGCTGGATCTAAAGAAATATAATGATGTTGTATTAAAACTTCTCCTTCTTCTAATTCAGGAATAGGATTTGATTCTAATTGCCAAGTATCTGCATTTGGAAAACCAGAAGGACGTTGTTTAAAGATAATTTGTTTATTTTTCATTGATGATTTTTTTTTAATTCGAATGCTAAATATAATCAATAATTATGTAAATCTTGAATCGCTTTTATTAAAGTTGATTTGCCTAAATATTGTTGTTCTAAGTCAGATTGAAACGGAATTGGGGTTTCTATACTTGCCACCCGTTTTATAGGCGCATCTAAAAATTCAAAACAGTTTTCATTAATTAAAGCAGAAATATCACTCGCAATTCCGCCAAACATAGAGTCTTCTTGCACTACAATTGCTTTTCCTGTTTTTTTAACGGATTGATAAATCGTTTCTACATCTAAAGGTTGCAGCGTTCTTAAATCAATTACATCCACAGAAATTTCTGGCAAAGCCTCTAAAGCTTTTAGTACCCAATGAACGGCAGCTCCATAACTAATAATTGATAAATGATTTCCTTCTTTTAAAAGAGCAGCCTTACCAATTTCTGTTGTAAAATAACCTTCAGAAACTTCTTGATATACAGATCTATAGAGGCCTTTATGTTCAAAAAACAATACAGGGTTTGGGTCATTAATTGCAGACGATAATAAGCCTTTTGCATCTTGTGGAAATGCAGGGTATACCACTTTTAAACCAGGAGTTTTTGTAAACCATGCTTCATTTGTTTGACTATGAAAAGGGCCAGCACCTACTCCTGCTCCGCATGGCATCCGAATAACAACATCTGCTTTTTCAGACCATCTGTAATGAGATTTTGCCAACAAGTTCACAATGGGGTTAAAGCCTGATGAAGCAAAATCTGCAAATTGCATTTCCATTACTGATTTTATTCCGTTTACCGATAAGCCATAGGCTGCAGCAATAATGGCTGATTCACAAATAGGTGTGTTTCTGACCCTTTCTTTACCAAAAGCTTCTACAAAACCATTCGTAATTTTAAATACTCCCCCATATTCTGCTATATCTTGTCCCATAATAATCAAGTCATTATGTTTTTCCATAGACAATTTTAATCCATCAGAAATAGCATCTACCAAGCGAATTTTTGCTGTTTTTGAGGATGGTTTTACTTCTTGGTAATCAAAATCTTTATAAACATCATTAATTTCAGTTTCTAAATTTGGAATTATTTTTTCTTCATCAAAGGCCAATTTAAGATGTTCATTTATTTCATGTACTATTTCTTCTTTATAAGCGACTTCAATCTTTTCTGTAAGAATTCCTTTGTGAATTAAATACTCTTGATAATTTTCTAAAGGATCTTTTGCTGCCCAAAAGTCTAAGACTTCTTGAGGAACATATTTTGTGCCACTTGCTTCTTCATGACCTCGTATTCTAAAAGTTTTAAATTCTAGTAAAATAGGCCTTGGATTTTTACGAACACTTTTCGCTAACTCATCAACTTTTGTATAAACTTCCAAAATATTATTACCCTCAATAATATGGCTTTCCATACCATAACCAATTCCTTTATCAGCAATATTTGCGCAATTAAACTGTTCTTCTGTAGGCGTAGATAAGCCATAACCATTATTTTCTACACAAAATAAAACTGGCAAATTCCAAACAGAAGCAACATTTAAAGCTTCATGAAAATCACCTTCACTCGTGCCTCCTTCACCCGTAAAAACTGCACAAATTTTATTGTTATTCTTTAGCTTGTTCGCTAAAGCAATTCCATCTGCAATCCCTAATTGGGGTCCTAAATGCGAAATCATTCCTATAATATTATATTCTTGTGTTCCAAAATGAAAACTTCTGTCTCTACCTTTTGTAAAACCATTCATTTTACCTTGCCACTGAGAAAATAATCTATATAATGGAATTTCTCTAGTTGTAAAAACTCCTAAATTTCTATGCATTGGTAAAATATATTCATCTTTTTCTAAAGCAAGTGTAACACCAATAGAAATTGCTTCTTGACCAATACCAGAAAACCATTTAGAAATTTTACCTTGTCGTAATAAAATCAGCATCTTCTCCTCAATTAAACGAGGTTTTAGCATGCATTTGTATAAATTCAATAATATACTTTTATCTAACTTGTAATTTGAATTATATTCAATTTTGGGGCTCATAAATTATAAATAACATAATTCAACAAACATACAGATAAAGAAGTTTATTCCATAAAAAAATCCTCATCAATTAATTGATGAGGATTTTAAATATTTCTTTAAAATTTTAAGATTATAACTCTCTGAAAATTGCGTGCATCATTCTTTTCTTATCATTGATACTTTCTTCTAAAGCAATCATAGTTTCAGTTCTATTTACACCAGGTATTTCATCAATTTCATAAATAATATCCTTAGCGTCATTCGTTCCTTTTGCTCGTACCTTACAAAAAATATTATACTTTCCTGCTGTTACATATGCTACTGTTACGTTTGGTATTTTTCTTAAGTTTTCAATTACACTTTGAGTCATAGAAGTTTTCTCTAAAAAAACACCCACATGTGCTATAAAAGAATACCCCATTTTTTCGTAGTTTAATGTTAACGTAGACCCTTGAATAATGCCTTCATCCTCCATTTTTTTAACACGCACATGAATTGTTCCTGCAGAAACTAATAACTGCTTTGCAATGTCTGTAAATGGTGTTCTTGCATTATCGATTAAGATATCTAAAATTTGATGATCTATTTCGTCTAGGATGAATTTTTTCATATTTTATATATTATACAATTATTAGTGCAAATTTATGAATTTAATTTAATTAAAAAGTAAATAAAATGAGAAAAGTTTAATGTTTTTTACTTTCGAAAACGATTTCGTTATGTCCAAATTTCATTTTTATGGATTTTTCATCAACTTTGTTCAATTTTGAAACCAATTGATCCTTTATAATTTCATCCTTATATTGATATGCTTCATCCTCTTTTGAATTAGAATGTCTATGAATAATATCATAGAAAATTTTTGCATTATTTGGTATTGTAAAATACGGCTCATAGTCGTTAAAATCAATTGAAGTTGCAATATGATACAATCCCTGTAAAATTGCATAAAAAGTATGTTCTCTTACAATTTCTCTTTCATAATCATCTGGAAAATGACCAGATTCAATTAAAATAGTATTGTAACCTAATTTTTGAAAGTTATCCCCTGTTGCAGTTGGATAAAATTCATCGGTATATCTCCCTACAAAATCAGGAATATTTTTTTGTAAAAAGGTATTCATAGCAACTATAACACTCATTGTTTGAATCCTACCTTTTGTTAAAGCTCTAGTTTCTTCTTCTGAAGGTGCTAAAAAAGAAATAGTTGCTGGATTTTTAGTGCCTTCTACCCCAAATATGGTTCTTTGGTCATGTAAATTAAAACAAAACTGTGGATTGAATTCCTCTAAAAAATCTCTTAAAAGATTACTTTCTTTAGCTAACCGATTTACTGCATCTCTATTTAGATCAATATTATTTGCATTTACCCTTGTATAAGCTTGAGAACCATCAGGGTTTAACATTGGTATAAAAACCAAAGTACATTCTTTTAAAATAACTTTAAATTCCTCTTCAGTGCAATTAGAAAAACAATTGAATAAATCAAACAATGCTTTTGTTCCTGTGCTTTCATTTCCATGCATTTGAGACCACAATAAAATTTTCTTTTTTCCTGTACCAATTTTTAGTCTGTATATAGGTCTTTGCTGTTCAGATAAACCGAGTTGTTTAATTTCAAAAACTTCTTGATATTTTAAAAATAGGTTTTCAATATTTTTAAAAGTAATCCATTTGCCAAAAAGAGTGGCTTCTTTTTGAGCTGTAAAAATATTCTTTAATAATTCTGTTGATAAAATTTCCACTTGATAATCTATTTAGAAAAACAAATTTACATTATTGAAAATAAGCAACCAATTTAAATGTTACAATTGTAAAACCCATCCTTGTTACAAATGTAAATCAAATTTTTAGGCAATTGAGTTACTTTTGTAAACCACCTTTATTTAGAATGGAACTGCTGCAACACTGAAAAACACCTTACTCCATTAAAGCTTTTTTTATTTAACTAAATGACTTAATATAAGTAAATTAACGCTTTTACCTAAACAAAAACTTTAATATGTAAATGCTAAGTAATAATATTTAAGTTATTATATTTTTCTATTTAAAAAGTTTGATTTACATTTGTAATACAACAGGTATTTACAATGATAAACAACGAAGAGTTTACAACTAGAATAAAAAAAGTAATGGATTTTCATCAATTAACTGCTTCTTTGTTCGCAGATAAAATTGGTGTTCAGCGTTCTAGTATCTCACATATTTTGTCTGGAAGAAACAAACCGAGTTTAGATTTTATTTTAAAAATAACCTCAGAGTTTAAAGATGTAGACATACATTGGCTGCTACACGGAAATGGTTCCTTTCCGAAAAAAATAGAAATTAAAAATTCTACTTCTACTCCAACTTCATTTGCTTCTAATCCTACTGATGAGAAAAAGATTCAAAGAATTGTCGTTTTTTATAATGATGGCACTTTTGAAGAGTATAGCAAGTAGTTTAAAAATTGAATGAAATTAATTATAACATGAAACTTCCTTTATATATTTTTGAATGTATTTAAATAATATATTTTAGCAGTAATGAATACAATTGAAATTAGAACAGTAAATGTTGTCCAGTATATTTATCCGCTGCGTGAAGGCGGTTCTCTTCCAGCTATCGTAAAAGCCGATGATGGTTTTTTATATGTGCTGAAATTTAGAGGCGCCGGGCAAGGAAAGAAAGCACTAATATCAGAATTTATTGGAGGGGAACTTGCAAGAGCAATTGGCTTAAAAGTTCCTGAATTAGTTTTTATGAATTTAGATAATTCTTTTAGCAAAACTGAACCTGATGAAGAAATTCAAGATTTATTAAAATTCAGTGTGGGCTTAAATCTTGGATTACATTTTTTGTCTAGTGCAATCACTTACGACCCTTTGGTTTCTGAAGTAGATGCTTTAACCGCCTCTAAAGTGGTGATTTTAGATAGTTTGATTAGCAATATTGACAGAACCGCCAAAAACACAAATTTACTAAATTGGAATAAAGAATTGTGGATTATTGATAATGGTGCAAGCTTGTACTTTCACCACAACTGGCAAACTTGGGAAGATCATTTAAAAAGAAGTTTTCCTTTAATAAAAGATCATGTGCTATTACCTAAAGCAACTTCTTTAATAGCCGCTTCAGCAGAAATAAAACAACTTATCAATATAAATGTAATCATTGAAATAGTTTCTAAAATTCCAGAAGACTGGTTATTAAGTGAAGGTGATTTTTTAAATCCTGATGAAATGAAAGCGGCCTATATTGCCTTTTTAAAAGCAAAACTTTTGATGATTGACGTATTAGTAAAAGAAGCTGAAGATGCAAGATAAATATACATTTGAATATGCAATTATTAGAGTTGTGCCAAAGGTGGAGCGTGAAGAATTCTTTAATGTTGGTGTTATCCTTTTTTCGAAAAGGAAAAAATTCTTGGGTATTAAATATAAAATCAATCCAGATAAGTGGAAAGCTTTTTCACCCGAAATAGAATTAGACGTATTGAATGATTATTTAAATGCTTGGAAATTAATTTGTGACGGAAAATCTTCTGGAGGTAAAATTGGAAAGCTAGAAATTTCTGATAGATTTAGATGGTTAGCGGCATGCAGAAGTACAATAATACAAAGCTCTAAGACCCACCCTGGTCTTTGTGATAATCCTGAAAAAGAGTTACAAGATATTTTTGAAAAGTATGTTTTGTAATACAGCTACCCCTTCTAAAAAAAAAAGGCTTTTTCTTACTACTTTTAATCTTTAAAAAATAAATTTTGTCACGGCTAATTTAACAGAAAAACTACAACAATTTAGCCATTGCCGTTTTAATAATTTCTATATTTCTTTTTCTATTTAATTTGTTGGCTTTCTTTTGATCTTGTATCATAGTTCTCATTAAGTTAATAACAACTTTATCAAAGTTAAAACTTTTAAATTGATTTCCTTTTAAGATCATATCATCAACCACATTCTGTATAGCTAGTATATTATTACTTTCAGAAATTTGTTTAAATGCTTTTTGAAACAATGCTTTAGTCGCATCATCAGCCGATAAAAACATACCCGATACTACATTTTTCGCAATAAAAGGGAGTTCAGAATCGTCTTTTTCTTCAATAAAAATTCTCGTTAAAGGTGTTGCTAAAATCTCTCTAACTTCATCTGGAAACTCTTTAGATTTTGCGATGGCAATTTGCTTATCAATATAATACATCGAAACCAATGCTTTACCGAGCACAGCATAAGATTTACTTTGTAATCCTTTTTCAAAAATAGATTTTAATTCGGGGTCTGTTAATTTCCCTAAGGTATTAATTGCTTCTGCTTGCACCAACGTTTTCACATCAGTATTGGCAATTTTCATGATTTTTCTGATGACCGCCTTTTTAGAAAATTTATTAATTAAATCAATCTTTTGTAAAGCCAAAATTCTAATCCTATAGGCATCATCATCCAAAGCACCAACAACAGCGCTAAAAGCAAGTTTATCGTTTTGTTTCTTTGCTACTTCTAAAAAAGCTTCTCTTCTATGCCCATAATTATAAGCGTTTTTAAGCTGAAAAATGTAATCACTTAAAACTTTGTTTTCATTAATAACACATAGTAAAGCTCCATCTGCATTTACCTGAATTAAATCAGGCTGTTTTGTATACGGAAAAGTAAAAGAAGCATCATTACCATCTACAAAAACTTGATGTCTTGTTCTTTTTGATTCTTCAAAAACATCAATAGCAAAGGGAAATTTAAATTTTTCTAATTGCAATTGAACCACATTTACGGTCACTGTTTTTCTTAAAGTATTGTAATCGTAAGAAATATCAATATTTGGATGACCAGCTCCAAAAAACCATTGATTAAAAAACCAATTCAAATCTCTCCCTGTAAGTTTTTCGAAAATTAAACGCAACTGATGTACTTCTGCTGCTTGATATTTATAAGTATTTAAATACTGTTTTAAGCCTAAGAAGAAAGCTTCATCACCTAAATATAGGCGCAACATATGCAAAATTGATCCACCCTTATTATAGCTAACCAAATCAAACATATCTTCTTTGTTATCATAATTATAACGCACCAAATGCTTGTTTTCACTCTGTCCTTGTAAATAAGCTTGCATATTTTTATAAAAATGCATTTCAGAATTTACTTTACCATATTTATATTCTCTCCATAAATACTCACTATAATTAGCGAAAGATTCGTTTAAAGTTAAATTACTCCAACTTTCCGAAGTAACTAAATCTCCAAACCAATGGTGAAAAAGCTCGTGAGCGATTGTATTTTCGTGCACATTCTCATCAATTAATTGTCCTGGTTTTTGGTAAGCTTGCTCGCCGTGCATAACTGCAGTAGTGTTTTCCATAGCTCCAGAAACATAATCTCTACCGACAATCTGACTATATTTACTCCATGGATACTCAACACCTAATTTATCAGAAAAGAAACCGATCATTTCTGGTGTTAAACCAAAAATTTCTTTGGCATAAGAAGCATATTCTTTTTCTACATAATAATTTACAGCAATATTTTTATAAGAATCTTTTACAATTTCATACTCACCAATTCCCATAAAAAATAAATAGGGAGCGTGTTTTTTGTCAAATTTCCAGTAATCTGTTCTGTTGTTACCTTTATTGATTTGACGAACAAGTTTACCATTAGAAAGCGTTACATATTTATTTGGAACTGTAATGTAAATTTCTTGAGATGTTTTTTGATTTGGAGCATCTAAAGTAGGAAACCAACAGCTACTTGCCTCAGTTTCACCCTGTGTCCATATTTGTGTAGGTTTGTTTTTATCTAAGCCCTCTGAGTTTATAAAATACAGCCCTTTTGCCCCTGTAATTGCTGCACTTCCTTTTTGATACACCTTTTCTGGTTGTGCAGTATATTTAATATAAATGGTAAATTCTTCAATTCTATTATATGCTCTTGGTAAATCTATACTTAATTTTAAATTGTCATAAAAGTAGTCTAGCTTTTTATCATCCATCGAAACTTCATGAATAAGCATTGCTTTTGCATCTAAAGTTATTTTATTTGTGCTATAAAAATGTGGTTTTGCTGTCAACCAAGCTTCACCGTTCATTGTTTTATCTTCAAAATTAAAATCTACTTTTAATTTTGTATGCACTAAATCATGAATTTTTTCTTTTTCTGGTCTATAGGATGCGTTTTGAGCAATACTAATTAAACCAATCAACATAAAAAAAACCACAACTATTTTCTGATACTTCATAAAATATTTTCTGAAAGACCAAAAATAAGAAATATGAAGATATAAGTTGTTAATGAGCAGTTAAACTAATGAGGATCTTTATTGATATTGTAAATTTGAGTGGAATAGTTTTCATAATTATGCCTTCCAATGCCTAATCCGATATAAATTTCATCATTATTTAAAAATAACGAATGATTATACACCTTTTTTAGCATAGGTGTTTGTTCAATCCAAGTATTAGAATTTAGTTGGTATTCGTAAAGTCTATGTTCTACACCTGCATCTGTCCATCCACCGCTAAAAAAGAGACTTCCGTGATAATACTTTAATGCAATATTATTATATGTTCCGCTAAAGTTTCTAGGTCTACCAATATTTTTCCAATTATTATTTTTAATATCATAATAATATGCGCTCCCTTGAAAAGGGTTTATAAAAATTTTTCCATCACCATAAGTAATGTTTTCATATAAAATTTTTAAATCAGATGGCTTTTCAATTTTTTGAATGGAATCGTCAAGTAAGTTAACTTTATAAAAATCGTTTGTACTATTTTGAATGGCGAACAAAACATCCTCTACAATAACGCCATTTTTAACAACTATATTTTTAATTTCAGTCTGACTCCAAGTCTTATTGTTAACATTATAAGAATAAATTTTGTCATATAAAGGATATCTAGCAATTCCATCTTTAAAAGTCACGTATGCTTTTTCCCCAAATATTGGAGTATTAAATGGCGGTGTATTCGTATCTATATTCTCCCATTTTTTGCTTTCTACAGAAAATTTAAAAACACCTTTATTATTTACATAATACCAGCTATTTTCATCAGAGAAAGAAACATGTCGCTCATAATAATTTGTTTGGTCTAAAAAACTATTTTCAACAATTTCAAAAGACTCAATACCATTAAATGTCCCCAAATCAAATTCTTGATCGCCACTATTGGCTGTTAATTTAATAGCTGAAGTTAACTGTATAGAATAAGGTAATCTAAAAGTTACCTTACTACTCCCTTTATTTATTATTTCACAATAATTATCATTCGCTTTAATTACTAATTTATCTAAATTTTCTCCGGTAACCTCATAAATATCTCTCCTTGTTCCCGTATTTTTATTAACAGAAAAAATCTTTGTTTCTTTAATCGTGTATTCAATTGTATTCGATTTTTGACCTGCAGTAACAACATATAATTTATGTAAACCTGCATTCGTGTTTTTTAAAAGTTCAAAATATATTATATTATTATTAATATTGTAAGATGAGTTATTAGGGTTTGGAATTTCATCATCATCTATATAAATTTTGGTAAATCTAGAAAACGCAAAATCCTCTCCAAAAATTTCAATATAATCACTAGGTAAAAACGCATTACTATTTACGGATGTTATTATGGGTGCAAAAATTTTAACTTGTTTAGAATCTTCACCAAACTGTGTTTTAATTTTTACTTCTAATAATCCAGGTGCCGTTAAATTATAATTCCAAGTATAGGAGTCAATATTTAACCATTTTTTTAAAGATAAATTTAAATCCCCATTTAAATTTACATTACTGTCCACACCAAATTTTTTTTTTCTTCCTCCAATCTCTATATCATCATTTAGAAAATTATCAGTTTTAACAATAAAATCAATTTCACTTAAATGATAGTTCTCTTTATTAAATGAATGAATAAAAGGTGGAAGCATTTCAATTTCTTTTTCTACTTCAAAATCTGTAAACTCTAATTTAATTTTTGGATTGGTATCATTAAAATATCTATCGATAAAAATTTTAATTTCAGTTTTATTAACACTTACTATTTTTTGCTGAGAGTTACCAACGTAAGCTTTTATTTTTGAATCGTTTTGTATAAAATAATTTCCTTCTACCGTTAGGGTATCTAAAAAACCTATTTTATTTGGCAATGTATTGTCTATATATGGTGTTGTTGTTTGAAAGTAATTCGGTTTTTCTATTATACGATCTAATACTTTTAATTTTAAACTTACCTTACCTACAGCTAAATTTTTTGGTATTCTTATGGATAAACTATCTACGGAATTAGAATTAATAACTTGAGATTTAATGTCATCTAACCAAACTTCAGAAATACTTGAATGAATATTTTCCCCAAAAAGCGTTAATATATCATTAACATACTTTTCTTTAGAATTTATAGAATCTAAAACAGGTTCATTTATTGTAAAAATATCTTTAATTGGGGTACTAGTATTACAACTATTTAAAATAAAAGCTAACTCTGAATTATTAATATATGAAGGAATTATGGCTTTTATTAAGGTATCTGATTCTGAAATAATTTCTAAAAAAGAACGATTATTAAAAATTATTTTATTATTAAAATCTTCTAAACAGAAATTCTTACCTATAACTTGTATTGTATCATATATAAATCCATCTTTAGGAATCAATTTATCAATGATTACAGTAGAAGTTGCAAAGCTTATAAATTCTAAAGTATCTCCGTAGATTAGTTTTTCATTAAACTTAATAAAAGGATAGGTTTTGTATACAGAATCTTTTAATAAACCACTTGAAATTTTAGTATTATACTCATTTTTTAATAGTTCACCTTTATTAATTTGCTTTTTATCGCCTATCTTTTTATACCATACGATACCATGTTCTTGCATTTTGAATTCTCCTTCCCCAATAAAATCAAGATAGGTTTTGGTTTCAACTCCGTTAATGGTATTTTCTAAAAGCTCGTAAGAATTAATTTTTATTTCAACAGAATTAATTTTATCATCTTCTTCATTAGAATCACAAGATAATATAAAGAACAGTATTAAAAATAGATGTTTTAGAGATTTCAAATGCTTTATTTTTTTGCTAAAATATAAAAAACCTATAACTTCAATAGAAGTTATAGGTTTTAAAATATAAAATAAGTATTATTTATTTTCCCTTAAAAATATTCCCAAAGCTATCTAAACTACTTCCATCCAGATTCACACTATTCATCATTTCGAGCACCTTTACAGGGTTCATCTTATCACCTAGCAATCTGGCAATCCCCACTCCTGCTTCACCGCTGTAACCAAAAACAATAACTTCATCTAAAGAACTTGTATCGCCTGTATAATAAACTTTCACATTCATTCCTTTTGCTTTTACACTTCCCAAACTCTTGTAATTATTGCTCTTAAAAATGTTTTTTAATATTGCTTTTTCAGCTTCATAGGCAGCAATGTTATCATCTGTCTTTTTTAAGAAAGCAACATTAATTTTCTTGATGCTTTTCATCGTTTCTTTTATCTCCCTAGAAACATCCGATTTAACAGAAATTAATGAACTTACAGGTAAATCTCCTGTGAAAAAGCCTTCTTTTCTTGTAGATTCTACTAAATAACTTTGTAGTGACTTTTCATTTTCACAAGCAATAGTAAAAAATACTAAAAAGGCTAAAGAAAACATGGTTGCTATTTTTTTCATAATATTTTTTTTTGATAAAAAGTCAGATTTAAAAAAACCTGACTTTTAACTCTTGATTTTACTATTTGTTTTTCGTAAAAGTGTCAGCTAATTCAGACATTTTGTTAATGTCTATGTTACCTGTTAAAGAGATAATCATAGCTTCGGACATTTTATCTGTTTTTTTACTGAGGCCCTTAACAAACATTAAAACTTCACTAACATAATCTTTATTTTTACTTGCTTTTACATAAATTTTTACACGAGAGTCATCTTCCTTGATGCGCATTAACTCTGTTAATTTTTGTTTTTTAATGGCAGTATTTACCATGTTTCCCATTTTATCAGCTACAACGGTATTTTCTGTAGAAAACATTTTAAATTCTTTTAAATCTTGAATCATTTGAAAGACTTTCATTCCTTCATTATCATCAATTTTTATATTTTTGAATTTAGAGATCAACTCAAAAGCATCTTTGGTTACAACAACCACGTCAACTCCGTCCATATCTTCTAAAGTTTCAAAAAATGACTGCGCATTGGCTGCCATTGGCACAACTACTAATGCTATTAATATTAATATTTTTTTCATGATTTCCGTATTTACTTGGTTCTATTAATTTCTACTTGGTTTTATTTTAATATTTTATTTACAGTGTTTTCATAAGTATATAAGCCTGCAACTGCATTTTCCCCTTTTTTAAAGTTTGAAGATAACAACCTTAATCCTTTACTTATTTGTTCAAACTGCTTTTTTGCTTGGTGTCGTTGATATTCTTGTTTACCTAAAAATACACTAAACAAAAGCATTACTGATGCTGCTACGGACAACCATTTAAAGTTTATTCTTTTAGATTTCTTAGGTTCTAACTCAATGGTTTTTGTGTAGGTTTCATCTTTTACAGTAGCAAAATAATTAAACATATACGCATATTCTTGCAAATGAGGTGCAACAGAACCTTCTGTGAAATAGTTTTTCAAGGTTGTTTCTTCTTGCAAAGTAGTTTCTGCATCTAAGTATTTTTCTATTAATTTTTCTATGTTAGCTAACTCCATAGTTGTGTTTTTTAATGAGTTCTTCTCGTATTGTTTTTCTTGCTCTAGATAATGCCACCCGAACTGCTGTTGGTTTCATATCGACCATTTTACAGATTTCTTCAAAATCATACTGTTCAACATCTCTTAATTGAATAATAATTTTTTGTTGTTCTGGTAATTTCTCTATCAATTGATGCACTTGGTTTACACTGTCTTGATATTCCATCTTTTTATCTAAAGAGGTTTCTTTCTCTTTATAATTACTGTGTATTAAGGTTAAATTACTTGCTTGTTTCGATTTTAATCTGTCATAACAATAATTTTTTGTCATGGTCATTGCAAATGCTTCAACATTCTTATATTCAGTAATTTTTTCTTTACTCCTCCACAATTTAAAATACAATTCTTGAGTAGCATCTTCAGCTTCTTCTGTAGAAACTAGCAATCGTTTTGCTAATCTAAAGACCTTGTCTTTAAATGGTAAAACTACTTTTAAAAAGTCTGATTGGTTCATTATTCCTATTTACTTTTCTGATATTTTTTATCTCTTGTATCAGGTTTACATAAATACGACGATACATAATTTATTTTGTTACATCGAATTATTGAAAAACACTAAATATGTTTAAATTGCGTTAAATTTACTATAATTCTATATATATATTTATATGAGGCCTTTTTTTAAAATTATTTACCTTTCAATATTAATATACACCTTTGCTGGTTGCTCAAAAGAATACGAAGTTCCTCAAGAATTAGTTGTTTATGATTTTGTTTGGAAAGGTTTAAATGCATATTATTTGTACCAAGATGAAATTACAGATTTAGCGGACACACGTTTTAATTCTGATCAACAACTAAACACTTATCTAAATACATTTACGGAGTATAACACCTTATTTTCAAACTTATTAATTCCTACGGATATAAAATCAAATTTAATAGAAGACTACAATACAATTGTTGACTCTGAATTAAGATCGGCTTATACAAATGGTTTAGAATTCGGAATTATCGCAGAACCAAATCACACAGAAAATGTAATCGGATATGTAACTCATATTTTACCAAATTCTGATGCGTCAAGGAAAGACATTAAGAGAGGAGATTTTTTTAATGTTATAGATGGTTTGCAATTAACAAGAACAAATTATCAAGATATATTGTTAAATGGATTAGATAATCTTACTTTAAAAACTGCAAATTTTGATGGAACAATAGTAACACCAAATCCTGAAAATGTAGTTTTAGAAAAACAAAACTATAACTATCCTGCAACCTTTTTAGAGAAAAAATTAATTGGAAGTTCTGATGATATAGGCTATTTAATGTATAACAATGATTTTTCTAAAAACTACATAAATGATTTAAATAACACCTTTTTAAGCCTTGAAAATCAGAATATTAATGAATTAATTTTAGACCTAAGATATAATATTGGTGGTGGTAGTTTTGTGAAAAACATTTCACAAATTTCGAGTATGATTACCGGTCAGTTTGCAGCCGAAGTTCTTATCAAAGAAAAATGGAATGCAAAAGCGCAACCTTGGTTTATAGCCAATCAACCCGATTCCTTAGTAACTAAGTTTCCGGAATCATTAAATGCAACCACCAATATTAATAGTTTGAATTTAACAGATGTCTACATCATTTTAAATGGTGATAATTTTAAAGGGTCATCAGCAATTGAATTGTTAATTAATAGTTTAAAAGCACACATAAATGTGCATATTATTGGAAATCAAACCTTGGGTAATAATACAGGTTCTATTACTCTATACAACTCGGAAGATTATAATTTTCCTTTAAGGAATAATTCACATACAGCAGCTTTACAGCCAATTGTGTTAAGTTTCTTAAATAAAGACGGCCAAACTTATGAAAACGGGTTTTTACCAAACATTGCGCTTTGTACCAATGAAGATGTATTAAATTTAGGCGTTTTAGGTGAAATCTCAGACCCTATCTTAAATAGCATTATAAATTATATTTCTACAGGAAATGCCGGTACGAACAATATCTGTAATCCTAATAATTTTGAGTATTTATATAATAGTATTGGTACTCAAAGAGAAATTGATAAAGGTGTGTTTATTCATCAAGATTTACCAAATACAAATTAATAATGAAGAAAATTTTTACAATTAGTCTTTTTACAATCGTTTTTTTATTTACTTCTTGTGAAAAAACCAAAACATATGTTATTAATACAAACGCAAATGATGAAATTAATTCTTTTATTTGGAAAGGTTTAAATAACTTTTATTTATGGCAACAAGATGTTCCAGATTTAGCGGATGATCGATTTGCAAATTTCACTGATTTATATCTCTATTTTCGCGGATATTCTTCGCCAGAGGATGTTTTTGAAAATTTACGCTACCAACCAGGAGCTGTAGATCGTTTTTCTTGGATCGTGAATGATTATGTTGCTTTAGAAAATTCATTTCAAGGCATTAATGTTAGTAATGGAATGGAATTTGGGTTAGTGCAATATAAAAATGGATCTGATAATGTTTTTGGCTATGTGCGTTATGTCGTTGCTAATTCTGATGCAGCTATTAAAGGGGTTTCGAGAGGCATGATTTTTAATTCTGTAAATGGTTCTCAATTAACATTAACGAATTATCAAAATTTATTATTTAGCGAGAATACCAACTATACCGTTGGTTTTTCAGATTACAATAATGGAATTCCTAGTTCTAATAACAATACTATCTCATTAACAAAAGAAGAATTACAAGAAAACCCTGTGGCGGTTACTAAGGTATTTAATGAAGGAACAAAAAAAATTGGCTACCTGTTGTACAATCAATTTGCTAAAAATTATGATAGTCAATTAAATACTGCGTTCTCTAATTTTAAATCAGAGGGTATTAACGAATTAATTATTGATTTGCGTTACAATGGTGGTGGATCCGTAAACACTGCAACCTATTTAGGAAGTATGGTTACTGGACAATTTAATGGGGCTTTATACTCTCAAGAAATTTGGAATGATAAAATAAAAAGTGATTTGCCTCCGGAAAGGTTTTTAAATAACTTCACAAATCAAATTAGAAATACCGATTCTCAAGGAAATGTAATTATAGAAGAAACCATTAACAGCTTGGGTTTAGATAATGTTTATTTTATCACGACATATAGCTCAGCTTCTGCATCAGAATTGGTTATTAACGCTCTAAGTTCTTATGTAGATGTTAGATTAATTGGTAAAACTACAAGAGGAAAACAAGTGGGTTCTATTACCCTATATGATTCTGATAACTTGCAAAAAAATGGTAACAACTTAAATTCAAATCACAAGTATGCAATGCAACCTTTAGTTTTAGAAATAAGTAATAAAGACAATATAAACTATCCCAATGGAATTATCCCGGGAAATACTTTACCTGGTATAGAATTAGCAGAAGAGTATAATAATCTTGGAACTCTTGGTGATCGTTCAGACCCTTTGTTAGATAGAACTCTAATTTATATTACAACCGGCGCTAAAACAAGTAAAACAACAAGTAATCCTTATAGTTTTAACGAAGTATACAACTCAAAATTAGCAACACCCGCAAAAGATAATATGTTTATTGATTTTAAAAGATAACAGAAAATTAAGTTTTCAATACAAGCTATATAATACTCAATTTATTAATTTGTTATGTTAATATATCAGGTCTAAATTCGGTCATTAATTCTTCTCTTTTAGTCTTTGCATATTTAAACCCAGATCGCCACCATTTGCGCATCAACTTCTCATCAAAAACTAAAGAGTTTGTTGTTAAGACTGTTGGTGTATAGTATATATTTAATTTTACATCCATGTTTTTTGCCGCTAATTTTCCAATGGTAATATTATGTTTCTCTACGTGCGTTAGCATAAAGTCAAACACATCAAACAACAAAGAGAAAGGGTTTTTAGAAGGTATTTTATTAATCTGAGTAACTTCAGTTTCTAAAATAATAGCATCAATTTCTGTTGCCCCTCTTAAAATTGCTTCCCTTATTGGCACTAAAGAGCCAAAACCACCATCTGCATATTGACAATGATTTTTCTCTAATAAACTCATAAAAGGCACATAATTACAAGAACCCCAAATCCAATCACAAAAATCTTCATAAGAACAATCATTACTAGATTTATATTCAATTCTATTGGCAGTTAAATTAGAAACGGTCACCACAACTTCTTTATCCATTTTCTGAATTTCTTGATACATTTTTCTGGTAATATTCTCTTTTATTAATTTCCGTAAGTTTTTACTTTCGCCAAAAGTTTTTCTCCCGTTTAAAAAGTTCCAAAGCGTATTTAAATGGTTAATACTTACTACTTTTTCCCCTCCAACCTTTTTAATATTAAATGGATTATTACTAAATATTGTTTTTTGATTTACGTGTGTGTAGAGTTCTTTTAATTCATCTAACATGCCTAAAGCCAAATGCGAGACCATTAAACTGCCTGTCGATGTGCCTATAAATAAATCATAATCTTTATTTTCTTTTTTCATTAAATATTCAGCAACACCCCCTGCGAATGCCCCTTTACTTCCTCCCCCAGAAATTACCAATGCTTTCTTCATAAACAATGAATGATTTGATTACTTTAGATGTATAAAAATATCAAAAATGAAAAGAAAATCAATATTAATTTTAACTTTGTTAATAATTATTTCTTGTTCAAAGGAATATGAACCAAGAATTATTGCAAATATTGAAATTCAAGAGTTTAAAATGGACAGCACTAGTATTAGAGCAATACAAGTAATAGATTCGAAAACAGTTTATTATGCTGGTTCTAGAGGCGATTTTGGTTTTACATCGGACGGAGGGAAATCTTGGTTTACAGAATATATTACATATCAAGATTCTATCATTCCACATTTTAGAAGTTTGGCCAAAAATGGCGATAGTTATTTTGCTCTTTCAATCTCAAATCCTGCACTATTGTATAAATTTTCTAATAACAAAACAGCATTAGTTTATACTGAGAATCATAAAAAAGTATTCTATGATGCATTACAATTTTTTGATGATGGCAAACACGGAATCGCGGTTGGAGATCCCACAGAAGATTGTGCTTCAATCATTTTAACTTCTGACGGAGGAAATACTTGGCATAAAACGTCTTGTAAAAATTTACCAAAATTTGCAGACGGTGAAGCTTTTTTTGCCGCAAGTAATACAAATATTAAAACAATTGGAAGTACTGTTTGGATTGCTTCTGGAGGTAAAAAAGCCCGCATTTTAAAGTCTAATGATTTTGGTGAAACGTGGCAAACTTTTGATACCCCAATCATTCATGGCAATGGTCCTCAAGGAATTTATTCGATTGATTTTGCGGATAAAAATAACGGAATTGCAATGGGTGGTGATTATTCTAAACCAGCAGAAAACAAAGCCAATAAAGCGATTACCAAAGATGGTGGTCAAACTTGGAGCTTAGTGGCTGATCAACAAAACCCTAGTTATAAAAGTTGTGTGCAATATGTACCAAACACAAATGGTAAAGAAGTTTTTACTGTTGGTAAAACAGGTGTTTATTTTTCTAATGATTCAGGAAATACTTGGAAAGAAGTTTCTAAAGAGTCTTACTATACGATTCAATTTGTTGATCAAAATACTGCATGGGTAAGTGGTTCTCAAAAAATAGGAAAACTAATTTTAAAATAAATGAGAACATCAATTTTATTACTTTTTGCTTCACTCTTATCTTTTTCTTGCATAAATCAATCAGAAATTACAAAAGAATTTAATTGCAATTCATCCACCTTTAAAAATTTAGAAGAAGTTGAAGATATTAAAAACATGTTTTCTATACAACTTCCTAAAGATTGGAAAATCAATTTGTATCGAGATGAAGCCCAGACATCAATATTTGCTGCCGACACAACAAAACAACTTACAAAAACTGTTTTATTAGATGTTACTTTTATCAATAAAAGTATAAATTTTGATGATGCTTTTTTGCTGCAACAAGAGCAAGAAAACTTATCAAAAAGCTTAATTAAAACAAAATCAAAAAAGATTACACTTTTAAAAAAACCTTCAATTTACATTCTGTATAAAGGCAAAAAAGGGCGGTTTAATTACCAAACTTGTCATACTTTTATCAAAATAAATGAGCAAAATTTCATCTTTGCGAAAACTGAAGTTTATGGAGATAGTATCATAAATCAAAGGCTTTGTAATACTTTCTCACTAATAGAAAACATAAAAATACATCAATAAAAATGATTGATAAGCAACACATCACAGAGCGTTTTTTAAATTACGTAACTATAGATACAGAATCAGACCCTAATAACCCTGCTTTTCCTAGCAGCGAAAAACAATGGAATTTAGCCAAAGTTTTAGAAAAAGAACTCATCGAAATTGGGATGAAAGAGGTTGAGTTAGATAAAAACTGTTACATCATGGCTACTTTGCCAAGTAACTTAGATTATAAAGTGCCTACAATTGGTTTTGTTGCGCATATAGATACAAGTCCCGACTTTACAGGCGCAAATGTAAAACCACAAATTATAGAAAATTATGATGGAAAAGACATCGTTCTAAACAAAGAACAAAACATTATTTTATCTCCAGATTATTTTGAAGACTTATTACAATACAAAGGTCAGACAATAATTACAACCGATGGTACCACACTTTTAGGGGCAGATGATAAAGCCGGAGTTACAGAAATTGTAACAGCCATGGAATATCTAATTACCCATCCAGAAATTAAACACGGTAAAATTAGAATTTGTTTTACACCCGATGAAGAAGTTGGTAAAGGAGCGCATTTATTTGATGTAGAAAAATTTGGCGCAAAATGGGCATATACAATGGATGGCAGTCAAATAGGTGAATTAGAATACGAAAATTTTAATGCTGCAAGTGCAAAAGTAACAATTATAGGAAAAATTGTACATCCAGGCTATGCAAAAGGAAAAATGATCAATTCAATTTCAATTGCTAATGAATTTATTGCTGCAATGCCTGAAGATGAAGTTCCTGAAAAAACAGCCGGTTATGAAGGTTTTTACCATTTACATGATCTTAATGGAAATGTGGAAAAAACTATTTTAGAGTATATTGTTCGCGACCATGATATAGATTTGTTTGAAAAAAGAAAATCCTTTATGAAAAAGATTGCACACGATTTTAACAAACGTTTACAGCAAGATTTGGTTACCGTTGAGCTTAAAAATCAATATTTTAATATGAAAGAAAAAGTAACACCTGTTATGCATATTGTAGATATTGTTGAAGAAGTAATGAAAGATATCGATATTACTCCTTTGATAAAACCTATTAGAGGTGGTACAGATGGCTCTCAGCTTTCTTATAAAGGCTTACCTTGTCCTAATATTTTTGCTGGAGGCCATAATTTTCATGGACGCTTTGAGTATGTTCCAGTAGAATCTATGATGAAAGCAACCGAAGTAATCGTTGGTATTACACAAAAAATTTCTCAAAAATATAAATAAAAAATACTACCTTTTAATTCAACCTCAAAACCGGTTAAGATAATTCAGGTTTTTTACCTTTGACGTTTTCATAAAAAGAATAAAAGAATTTAAAGTCCTTCTCTTTATCATCGGATGTAAAATAAGGTTCAGATATTTTTATTTTCTTGTTTTCAAAATCTAAAGTTGCCATAACTATAGGAACATTAGCTCCTTTAGCAATATAATAAAAACCGCTTTTCCACTTTTCTACTTTTTTTCTTGTTCCTTCTGGCGATAAAGCAAGTATAAAGTTATCTTTCGAATTAAAAATTTCCACAATAGCATCTACCAAGTTATTACTTTGACTTCTATCTACAGGTGTACCCCCTAAGGCTCTAAAGAAAAAGCCAAAAGGACCTTTAAAAAGTGAATTTTTACCAATAAAATGAATCATAGTTCCAGAAGCCATTCTCGCTAAAATTGCAATAGGAAAGTCTAACCAACTTGTATGTGGCGCGGCTATAACAACATATTTTTTTACATTTTTAGAAAAATCACCTTCTAACTTCCAACCTAAAATACTAAATAAGATAAACCTTGCAAATCGTTTCATTGTCTGTTTTAAAAGTGATAAATTTAAGGACTTAATTTGATATGATGAACGAATTGATTGCATACTTGTTAATTGCACTGATTTTTAGTGTTATAGGATTTTTTATTGGGAAACTTTTATCAAAATTAAATTTTGAAAAAGAGAAAACAGTTGTAGAAAAAGAGAAATCTACTTTAGAAGAACGAGCTGCATTGTTACAACAATCTAAAGACATGGTTGAAAATAATTATATTGAACTTCAAAAAGAGCTTAAAAAAAATCAGCAAGAAAAAGAACATTTAATTACTGTAAACACAAGGCAAGAATCAGAAAACACAAACTTACAACTAAAGTTAGATGAACATAAAAGTGAAGTTGAAAAATTACAAGAAAAATTCACTAAAGAATTTGAGAATCTAGCTAATAAAATCTTAGAAGAAAAATCAAATAAATTTACGCAACAAAACAAAGAAAACTTAAAAATAATTTTAAATCCATTACAAGAAAAAATCAAAGTTTTCGAAGAAAAAGTAGATAAAACTCATAAAGAGAGTATTGATTATCACGCAGCTTTACGTCAGCAAATTTTAGGTTTAAAAGAGTTAAACCAACAAATGAGTAAGGAAACTCTAAACCTAACAAAGGCCTTAAAAGGAGATAATAAAATGCAAGGAAACTGGGGCGAATTAGTTCTAGAACGTGTTTTAGAAAAGTCTGGATTAGAGAAAGATAGAGAGTATTTTGTGCAGAGAAGCTTTACGAATGACGATGGGAAAAGAGTTTTACCTGATGTAGTGATTTATCTTCCAGATAATAAAAAGATGATCGTAGATTCTAAAGTTTCGCTTACAGCTTATGAGCAATTTGTAAATGAAGATGATGAAACTTTAAAAACACAATTTCTAAAAGAACACATCGCTTCTTTAAAACGTCACGTAGAACAGTTATCAGAAAAAAAATATGAAGATATCTATCAAATAGAATCCCCAGATTTTGTGTTGCTGTTTATCCCAATTGAGCCTGCTTTTGCTGTAGCTATTAATTCTGAAAATCATTTATATAATAAAGCCTTTGAAAAGAACATTGTAATTGTTACACCTTCTACTTTACTAGCAACATTGCGAACCATAGATTCTATGTGGAATAATGAAAAGCAACAGAAAAATGCAATAGAGATTGCAAGACAAGCTGGAGCTTTATATGATAAATTTCAAGGTCTTTTAGGAGATTTAATTACTATCGGAAAACGAATTGATGAGAGTAAAAAAGAATATTCTAATGCTATGAATAAATTGGTGGACGGTAGAGGAAACTTAATAACTAGTGTTGAGAAATTAAAAAAAATGGGTGCAAAAGCTAAAAAATCAATTCCAGAAAACATTATTGAAAGAGCAAGGCTAGATGATTAAATAAATTCACTTATTTTTCTATCTCTTTTAATAAAATAAAACTTATTGTCTTTAACTACTTTTTTTCGATATCCAAATAAATGGAAAATTTTGATTGCCAAATACTTTGCTATCTTTGGGTTTACAATTAAAGTATAGGAGTTTCTTCTATCTAATTTTACACCTGGTAAAAGCCTTAATAATTGATGAAAAAGAAGTTTTCTTGCTACTAAAGAGGCTTTTAACCAAAATTTAGAAATTTTTGAAATGATAAAAAACCCATCAACACCTTTTTTTTGATATAATGGCATAAAAATTTTACCTTTAAAGTTAGAGTAGACTTCCCTTTGATTACTATATGCCAACAATTCATTTTTTATAATTTCTTCAAAATTTTTATAGCCATCAATCATTTTAAAATTCTCTAAAGGTTTAATAGAGTATTTATAGTCAATCTTATAAAAATCTTGATCTTGGTTAAAAAGAGATAATGAGTTTTTATAATAAGAATACCTTTTTACTTCTTTTTTATTTATGCATTTTGCTGCAACCAAAGCTAGCCAAAGAAATGCAACACAATTATCTACTGATACTTCTTTATCATGCCGACCTGCCTCAAAACCTAAAGCAATATGACCAAAATCATTAATATAAGTTAATAACGATCCGTCTAAATATTCTTCAATTCCTAAGATAGTAGGAATAGAAAAATGTGAAGAATACCTTCTATTATTTAAAGAATCACTAATAGTAATAAAAGGTTGTGTATCAGAAGATGTAGTATGCAAGTCTAAAAAATAAAAAGGGCCTTTTTCTTTAGTAAGAATATCTTTTATAACAATATATATTTCATTTTGTTCTTCAGATTCAATTTCTAACTCATCTTCTAAATGTAATTTTAAAACTTCTTCCTTTGTCCAAATTCTATTCAAATCGATATTTATAAAACGAATATTTTCTGAAATAGCGTTTATGTTTCCTGCAATTCCATAAAAATTACCATCTAAGCTAATATTTTCCTCTTCTATTGTTTTAAAGACTTTTAACAACGCATTTAATCCAGCACGTTCATTACCATGAACACCTCCAATTGCAATAACTGTAGGAGTTTTTCTTGAACCTTCTGCACTACCGAGAATTCTTTGAACGAGTATTTTTTCATTAAAAGATTCTATTTCTATTTGATCAATCATTAATTTTCCTTGTTTTTTCTATTCTCTCTAAATCACTTTTAGTAAAAATACCAACTAATTTATCTTCATTTATAACCACTACACAAGTGTTCTTTGTATTTATAATTAATTCTTTTGATTTTTCATAAGATGTTTCTGGGTGCGCAACATCAAAATTTTTATTCATGATATTCTTCGCAACCATATTTTGTACTTTTTTTGATGAAAAATTGAGCGCATCCAATTGTTTTTTCTCAATCATACCTGAAATTTTATTACGTTTAGTCACTACTGGAATATGATTAATTTTTTTCCATTCCATTATTTTTAGCACCAACTTTAATAAATCATTTTCGTGAACTACAAAAAGGCTTGTAGACATTATTTTATATATTTTATCATATTTTTTATCGCTATTATTCTCATAAAAATCAACAGATTCCCATTCTGAAATAATTTTATTTAATTTTTGATTTTTATAAATATGTTCTGTTAATATAATATTAGACTCATATTTAGAAACCTTTTTTCTTAATTTTCGTTTGTTTCTAATGATCCATTTACTACCGGTTGTACTTGTATCAATTCTTTTTTGAATAATTCCTAAATAATCGTCGATTTCAGATTTGTTAATATTAGATTTTAACAAGCCCTCTTTTGCCATCGGAATTAAACTATTTTGTAAAAGTTTTTTTGCGGAAATTCCTTTATCAAACCAATTAAAATAGGTGTCAATACCGGTTCTTGCAGCATTTATGAAGTTTCCTCGAGCATCATGAAAAGACATTTTATTCCAAATTTTCTTATACTTTTTTGGCATTCCCTGCATAACACCTACCCATAAAAGTGCATTTGCTATTTCGTCTTTAACACTTGGTCCAGAAGGGATATATCTGTTTTCAATGCGCAAATGCGCAATATTTTCATGAACACCGTAACACAACCTATTCCACTTATATAAAGTTCCGTTATGTAAATTCAATGCCTTTAGTTTAGGCATAATTCCTTTTTTAACAGACTCTATAGAATTCTCCTCAAATTTTGAAGTAACTATTGGAGGATATCTAGCAATATCATCTGTAAACAATTCTAAAATTGAATTTTGTACCCAACTATTACCAAAAGAAACTCTTGGTTTTTGCTCCCTAGATATGTGAGAAACGTTTCGTAAATCTATACTTTGCTGAAAAAGAGCAATTCTTGTTTCGCTCCACAACTCTTGCCCCAATAACATCGGCGAATTTGTCATAATTGACAACAAGGGTCCTGCAATTACTTGCGACCAATTATATTTCTCTATTACATCTTTGGGGCTTACTTGCAGGTGTACTTGAAAACTAGTATTACAAGCTTCAAATAAAATCGATTCGTGCTTAAGAATGAGCTCATCTACACCTAAAATGTGTAGTTTAAAATCATCTCCTCTTATTTTCTTTAAAACATTGTTAAGTGTTATATAACGTTGAAATGGAGTCAAATTTTTAAAGACAAGATCTTTTTTTCTTAAAGTAGGTAAGATTCCCGTAAGTATAATTTTATTATGATCTGTTTCCTCTGCAACTTTATATCCCTTTTCTAATAAAACTATTAGCTGGTTTTCAATATCAGAAAAGCAAGCACCCTTTAATTCGCAAGGATCTAAATTAATTTCTAAATTAAATAAAGCTAACTCAGTTGTGTAATGAACATCATTAATCTTGTTAAGAATCTCTAAAGCTTTTGTAGAGGGTCTGTAATCTTTATCCACAATGCATATTTCTTGTTCTGCCCCTACTCGTTGAATTCCAGTTTCAAATAAGTCATTTTTAATCATATACTCAAATGCTTCAATATCATTGAGTAAATGATGCACAAAATCTTTACGATCTTTTTGTGTTTTAATGGCAGTAACAGCTTGTGCACCCATAATGATTCTATTATATCATTACGAAGTACGAAAATAATATATAGATTAAATATGATAATTATCATTACAAAAAAAACATCAAGAATTTACTTGATGTTTTATATATATTTTCAAATGAGAAAAATAAGATGCAATAAAGAATCACTTTCTACATAACAAATAATCTTCTTGCGCTCATCATTTCAGAAACTCGCTCTCCTATTGCATGCAGAGCATCTTCATTTTCTGCACTTTGTATCGCTTCATCTATAAAGTTAACAACGGCTTTCATGTCTTCTTCTTTTAAACCTCTTGTAGTTATAGCGGATGTACCAACACGTATTCCTGAAGTTACAAACGGAGATTTATCATCAAAAGGAACCATATTTTTATTTACAGTAATATCTGCTTTTCCTAGAGCTATTTCAGCATCTTTACCAGAAATATTTTTATTACGTAGATCAATTAACATACAATGGTTATCTGTTCCACCTGAAATTATATGATATCCTTTAGAAACAAACTCTTTTGCCATTGCTGAAGCATTTTCTTTTACCTGTATTTGATAATCTAAAAACTCATCTGTTAAAGCTTCACCAAAAGCAATTGCTTTAGCAGCAATCACATGTTCTAAAGGTCCACCTTGGTTACCAGGGAAAACAGCAGATTGCAATAATGAAGACATCTTTTTTAAATTACCATTTTTCAATTTTAAACCAAAAGGGTTTTCAAAATCTTTTCCCATCATAATAATTCCACCTCTTGGCCCACGCAACGTTTTGTGAGTTGTGGAAGTAACTATATGACAATGAGGTAAAGGATCATTTAAAATACCTTTCGCAATTAAACCAGCTGGATGTGATATATCCGCTAATAAAATAGCACCCACACTATCTGCAATTTTTCTAAAACGTGCATAATCGATATCTCTAGAGTAAGCAGAAGCACCAGCTATAATTAATTTTGGTTGTTCTTTGGTCGCTGTTTCCTGAATTTTATCATAATTTAAAACTCCAGTTTCTTTATCAACACCGTAAAAAGTTGGATTGTATAATCTACCAGAAAAGTTCACAGGAGAACCATGTGTTAAATGACCTCCATGAGATAAATCGAAGCCTAAAATAGTGTCTCCAGGTTTTAAACATGCAAAAAATACAGCTGTATTTGCTTGAGAACCAGAGTGTGGTTGCACATTTACATACTCTGCACCAAACAATTCTTTCGCTCTATCAATGGCTATTTGCTCTACAATATCAACAATTTCACATCCACCATAATACCTCTTTCCAGGATACCCTTCAGCATATTTATTGGTTAAAATAGAACCTTGGGCTTGCATAACTTGATCACTTACAAAATTTTCGGAAGCGATTAGTTCTAAACCATTTAACTGTCTTTCTTTTTCTTCCTGAATAAGGTCAAAAATTTGATTGTCTACTTGCATTGTTGTTATTTTAAAAGAAGCATCAAAGTAACGAAAAACAATTCTTTTACAAACAAGTTTTTATAATATTTAATAACTTTTTTAACTATTTATTATATTGAATATAAAGTGATGTTAAAATTCAGGTTTTCATGAATTTTTTGTTTAAAAATGATAAAAAATTATGTAGGTTTGATAAAATAAAAAAAAAACAATGATTATAACAGCAAATAATCCTAATAGAAAATCTTGGTTAAAAGTTAGTAAAGATTCAGATTTTTCAATACAAAACATCCCTTTTGGTGTTTTTATTACTAGAGATGATATTATTACAATTGGTAGTAGAATTGGTGATTTTGCTATAGATTTAGGTGCTTTTCATCAATTAGGGTATTTTAAAGGTATTCCATTAACAGATGATATTTTTTTGCAAGATAATTTAAATGATTTTATTGCGGATGGCAGAAAAACATGGCGTCTTGTGCGAAATAGAATTGCTGAGGTTTTTGATGTTACCAATGGTAATTTACGAGACAATGCAGACCATAAAGATAAAATTATCTTTAGAATGGATGAAGTAGAAATGTTACTACCGGTTTCTGTGGGTGATTATACAGATTTCTATGCGAGTAAAGAACACGCAACAAATGTAGGTTCTTTATTTAGAGATCCAGAGAATGCATTGTTACCAAATTGGTTGCATGTACCCATTGGGTATCATGGTAGAAGTTCTTCTATAATTCCTTCAGGAACAGCAATTAGAAGACCTTATGGACAAACAAAACCTGCCGAAGGATCGAATACTCCAGGGTTTGGACCCACTAAATTATTAGATTTTGAATTAGAAATGGCATTTATAACAACTGATGCAAACGTTTTAGGCGATAGAATTCCTATTGGTGAAACTGAAGAATATATTTTTGGTTTGGTACAATTTAACGATTGGTCAGCAAGAGATATTCAAGCATGGGAATATGTGCCTTTAGGCCCGTTTTTAGGAAAGAGTTTTGCTTCAACCATTTCTCCCTGGATTGTAACCTTAGACGCTTTAGAACCTTTTAGAGTAGACAATCCTAAACAAGTTCATGAACCATTACCTTATTTAAAACAAGAGGGAAAAGGAAGTTATGACATTCATTTACAAGTAGGAATTCAACCTGAAAATGGAATAGAAACTATAGTTGCCAATTCTAATTTTAAATATATGTATTGGACCATGGCGCAACAATTAGCACATCATACTGTAAACGGCTGTCCCATAGAATCTGGAGATATGATGGGTTCTGGTACAATTTCTGGGCCAACAAAAGACAGTTATGGCTCTATGTTAGAACTCACTTGGAGAGGGCAAAACCCAATAAAATTAAAAGACGGAACAGAACGTAAATTTATAAATGATAATGACACCGTAATTATGCGTGCTCATTGTAAAAACGATAAAGTACGTATTGGATTTGGGGAATGTATTGGTAAAGTTTTACCTGCTAAATAAAACTAGATAGTGTTTCTATTTAAGCAGAAACCTTAAATGAAGATAAAATATTTAACCTCACTTTTGTGAGGTTTTTTTTTAAAAAAAAAGAGAATGTTGAAATTATTGATTTTAATATCCTTGCAGTATAAAATTGTTTATGCCCAACATAAAAATTAGTTGGATTTAAATTCAGGAATAATTATTTAAGGCCATCGATTATTCTTCTATTGGAGGATGTCCAAAAATTTCTTCATAAACTTCATCAAAGTTAGAACGCAAAAATGCATTTAACTTTTTACGATAATCATCTTTTAACCAAGTAACAAAGTTGTGTGTACTTTTAGAAATACATTTTGCATACCTATTTATTCTATCATCTATCTCTTCACCTAGTTTCTTTGCTAAAATTAAAGCATCAAATACATCTTCACTGTTTTCGATACACATTTTCGCATGGTGTTCTATTGATTTCTCTAAAACTCTCTTGGAAGATTCTCCTGCTCTAATGGTATCTATATACACATATTTCATATCAAAATAAGTGTCTTTAGAATTGGCGAATTCTTTTTTAACATCCGCAGGTAATTCATATCTAAAAGTACTTTCTATATCTTCATCAGAAAGAATTGCATTTAGATAATAATCGGGAGCTCTAAACATTTTCTGCCAATCTAAATCTGCACCCCAAGGCCCAAATCTGTGGAAGTTGTTCCCTAAATCAATAACTTCAAAAGTATTTTTTTTACCAAAAGTACGAGAACCACGACCTATCATCTGATAGTATAATGTAAGAGATTTTGTAGCTCTATTTAAAATAATAGCCTCAATACTTGGTTCATCAAAACCAGTAGTTAAAATACTCACAGAGGTTATAATCGCATTCGGCGTTTTATGAAACCATTTTAAAATAAAATCACGTTCTTTTCTTGTATTGGTATTGTCTAAATGAGCAATAGGATATCCTGCCTTTTTAAAGGCATGATACACCTGTATAGAGGTGTTAATTCCGTTGTTAAAAATTAAGGTCTTTTTTCCTTTTGCCGTTTCTTCATAAGCCGAAACTAATTTAGAAAGCATATCCGAATTCGTATATAAGTCTTCTGAAGATTTAACAGTATAATCTCCATTTGCACCTACTTCTAAAGAAGTTAAACCTACATTATAAGAATACAAGTTCGCGCTTGCTAAATATTCATTATCAATTAAATGCTGAATAGATTCTCCTACGAACAACTCTTGATAGTTTTCATACATAGGTAATTTCACATTAGAACTTAATGGAGTCGCTGTAACGCCTAATATAAAAGATTTATCAAAAAACTTGAAAATTTTTGTAAAAGAATTATAATGAGCCTCATCTACAATTACCAAACCTATGTCAGAAATGTCAAGTTTTTCATCATGTAAACGATTCTTTAAAGTCTCGACCATTGCAACGAAACAACTGTATTCATCTTGGTCATCTAACTTTGCAGTACTATTTATGATTTTATTATTTACGCCAAACTCGTCCAACATTTTAGACGTTTGTTTGCTCAACTCTATCCTGTGCGTTAAGACTAAAACTTTCTTTTTAAATTTATCTAGATAGCGCCTAACAATTTCTGAAAAAATAACTGTTTTTCCACCTCCAGTTGGCAACTGGTATAAAAGATGATAATCTTGCGGAGCATCTTCAAACCTTCTAAAGATTTCTTGAAGAGCATCTTTTTGATATCCGTATAATTCTTTACCTACTTTTTTTTCTGAAGTGCCTGTTTCTGCCAAAGGAATATAAATTTGAAATACAAAAATAAGACTTAAAATAGGTTTATAACGAATTTAAACTATATAAATCTTATTAAATTGATTTGAGTAATATCATTATGGGAAACATCATCCACAGAAACTTCATTTTTAATCACTAATAATTGTGGGGATTGATGCATTACTTGAAAAGTCGATCCGACTTCATCAGACACATTTCTATAGTTTAATAAATCTAAATAATAAACTTTTAAATTTTGATGCTCTTTAGAAAATAAAGCTTCAAATTGTTTGATAACCATTTTACTAATTCCACAACGAGTTGAATGTTTAAAAATAAGTATAGATTCAGTTTTAGATTCCTCTTTTATATTTTCTAATTGCTCTAAAGATGTTAATGCTATCCATTTTAAATAAGACACTTTTTCTTCTTTAGGTTCATTACTGCCAAATAAACTATTAAATACACCCATGTTTTCTTTTTTTTTGTTCCGGCAAATGTAAGAAACTTTCAGCCGCCAAAAAGACAGTAAAAACAACATTTAACAAGACAAAATGACTTCATTTTATCTTATTTAATTGATGGTATTAAAATTGATTAAATATTAAGGAGTAAGAAGGGTAAATTATAACTCCCATGAAAAAGAGAATTTAAAAAAATACAAAAAAATGAACTTGAATAATTATACCACAAAATCCCAAGAAATCATACAACTGGCGCAACAAATTGCGCAAGGTTTTGATCACAATCAAATAGAAAACGAGCACATTTTTAAAGCATTAACTCAGGTTGATGAAAATGTATTACCCTTTTTATTGAAGAAATTAAACATAAATATTGTTGTTATAGAACAAATTTTAGATAAACAATTAGAGAACTTCTCTAAGGTATCTGGTGCTGAATTATTAATTTCTAGAGAAGCAAGCAAAACTTTAACAGAAGCGGCTCTAATTGCTAAAAAGATGAAAGATGATTATGTTTCGATAGAACACTTAATTTTAGCCATATTTAAGTCTAAAAGTAATATTTCTCAAGTACTAAAAGATCAAGGAGTTACGGAGAAGCATTTACAAGCAGCTATTGATGAATTACGAAAAGGTGAAAGGGTTACGTCTCAAAGTCAAGAAGAAACCTATAATTCTAAATAAATACGCTAAAAACTTAAACAAATTAGCTGAAGACGGCAAATTAGATCCTGTAATCGGAAGAGATGAAGAAATACGTAGATTATTGCAAATTTTATCACGTAGAACAAAGAACAACCCAATTTTAGTTGGTGAACCCGGAACAGGTAAAACGGCCATTGCCGAAGGCTTAGCGCACAGAATTGTAGATGGTGATGTGCCAGAGAATCTAAAAGACAAACTTATTTTCTCTTTAGATATGGGTGCATTAATTGCAGGTGCAAAATACAAAGGTGAATTTGAAGAACGCTTAAAAGCGGTTATTAAAGAAGTAACAACTTCTGATGGGGATATTGTGCTTTTTATTGATGAAATTCACACCCTTGTTGGAGCTGGTGGTGGACAAGGAGCTATGGATGCTGCAAACATTTTAAAGCCCGCTTTAGCTCGTGGAGAATTGCGTGCAATTGGAGCAACCACTTTAGATGAATACCAAAAATACTTTGAAAAAGATAAAGCCTTAGAAAGACGTTTTCAAAAAATTATAGTGAATGAACCTGATAGTGAAAGTGCAATTTCTATTCTAAGAGGAATTAAAGAAAAATATGAAACGCATCATAAAGTTCGTATTAAAGATGAAGCTATTATTGGTGCAGTAGAATTATCTCAACGTTATATTACCAATCGTTTTTTACCCGATAAAGCTATTGACTTAATGGATGAAGCCATGGCTAAACTGCGTATGGAAATCAATTCTAAACCTGAAGAATTAGATGTTTTAGATAGAAAAGTGATGCAGTTAGAAATTGAAATTGAAGCTATTAAACGTGAAAAAGACGAAGTGAAGCTGAAGTTTTTACGTTCAGATTTAGCAAATTTGAAAGAGGAGCGCAATGAAATGAATGCAAAATGGAAATCTGAAAAGGAAGTTGTAGATAATATTCAGAATGCAAAATTGGTTATTGAAAATTTTAAAATTGAAGCTGAAAAAGCAGAACGCGATGGTGATTATGGAAAAGTAGCAGAAATAAGATATGGTAAAATTAAAACAGCTCAAGAAGATTTAGAACAACTGCAAAAAGATTTGCAAGAAAACCAATCAGAAAGTTCTTTAATAAAAGAAGAAGTAACTTATGAAGATATTGCTGAAGTTGTCGCAAAATGGACAGGAGTTCCTGTGACAAAAATGATTCAGTCAGAACGTGAAAAATTATTAAAATTAGAAGATCAATTACATAAAAGAGTAGTTGGACAAGAAGAAGCCATTATTGCAGTTTCTGACGCTGTAAGAAGATCTAGAGCAGGATTACAAAACCCTAATAAACCAATTGGTTCTTTCTTGTTTTTAGGAACCACTGGAGTTGGAAAAACAGAATTGGCAAAAGCTTTAGCATCTTATTTATTTGATGATGAAAACGCCATGACAAGAATTGATATGAGTGAATATCAAGAACGCCATTCTGTAAGCAGATTAATTGGTGCTCCTCCAGGTTATGTAGGTTTTGATGAGGGTGGACAATTAACAGAAGCGGTTAGAAGAAGACCTTATTCTGTGGTGCTTTTAGATGAAATTGAAAAAGCACATCCAGATACATTTAATGTGCTGTTACAAGTTTTAGATGAAGGAAGATTAACCGATAACAAAGGACGTGTAGCTGACTTTAAAAACACCATTATTATTATGACTTCGAACATGGGTAGTCATATAATACAAGAAAAATTTAGCGATATAAAAGCTGATTTAGAATCAATAACTGAGTCAGCAAAAGCGGAAGTTTTAGCATTGTTAAAACAATCTGTAAGACCTGAGTTTTTAAATAGAATTGATGATATAATTATGTTTACGCCACTTAAAAAAAGTGATATCTTTGAAATAGTTAAACTACAATTAGCCCATTTAAAGAAAATGATTGGCAAACAAGAAATTCATATAGATGCTACGGAGGAGGCTGTTGCTTATTTAGCCGAAAAAGGATATCAGCCAGAATTTGGAGCAAGACCTGTAAAAAGAGTAATTCAGAAGGAGGTACTAAATCAACTTTCAAAAGATATTTTATCGGGAAAAGTGACAACAGATAGTATTATTCTTTTAGATGCTTTTGATGATCAATTGGTTTTTAGAAATCAATCTGACATGGTAGAGAATAGTTAACAATTAAATTAGTTCGTTAGTTAGGAAAAAGTGATACTTGGGAAAGTATCACTTTTTCCTTTTTTAGTATATTCGTATATCAAATAGTTATCATGAAAAAATTTCTTATTGTATTTGTTTTTATATTTAGTGGAATAATTTCTTGTATATCAAAAGAAACAAAAACTACTTATTATCTTATTAGACATGCAGAAAAAGATAGAACAGATAAAACAAATAGAAATCCAAATTTAAATGAACAAGGCATAGAAAGAGCAGAAAAGTGGATGAATTATTTTAAAGACATTAAATTAAATGCTGTGTATTCTACAAATTATAGCAGAACAATGCAAACTGCAAAACCTACAGCAAAAAGTAAAAAATTAGATATATTAAATTATGATCCAAGAAATTTGAATGATTCTATTTTTCAACAAATAACCAAAGGGAAAATTGTTTTAGTAGTTGGTCATAGCAATACAACTCCTGCTTTTGTAAATAAAATTTTAGCTGAAAAAAGATATGAAGATATGCAAGATGATGACAATGCTAGTCTGTACATTGTAACCGTTATTGGTGTTAATAAAACAAGTAAAATAGAGAAAATTGAATAGCAGCTACTGTCACATAATTTGAATTTTATTTATTAATCAAACGGAGTTCGAGGTGTTTTTTATAAAAATCCTAAATACATTATGTTATTTATAAAAAAATCTCAAAATGAGAGCATTAATATAAAATATTAACTTTAATATCGTTTAAAATAATTTCAGAAACTTTTTTAAGCTGATTTTCTTCAAAAGCTTTATCAATATCGATTAAAGCAATGGAGTTATTTAAAGGTTTATAATTATGGTAGTTTACAAAACGAATTCCATTCTTATTACTCTGTTCTTTTAAAGCTCTAAAACGTTTTCCTCCACCATTTGTGTGATAAGAATAAGCTAAGTAGTCAACTAAAAAATCCTCCTTCCCTATCCAATAAATAAAAACATCTTCAAAGTCTTTTCCTCCTCCATCTTCTGAAAATGTAATTTCAATTTTGTAATATTCTTTTCCTTTTATTGTTGATGATGGCAATCGTCTTTTATAAACTGCTTTATCATTCAATCCAAAAGGAAGCACAGAAAAATAATGCACAGAATTCAGGGAATTAGCAAACTTGGAAGCCATTGAATCTGCAACTTTAATTTCTATTTCTTTCACAAATCTTGTAAAACTATTATTAATTAAAACGTCGGTAACCGAGTCAAAATTTCTACTCAAACTAAAACGCCCCTTGTTTCTTTTTGCTGTATATCTTTTATTTCTAAATTTAAAAGTGATTTTAGAATTAGCAACTTTATCTGCTCCTGAATTTATGATAGAATTACCAATAATTTCCTGAGCAGTATACTCCTTTCTTGAAGGCTTACATGAAACAATTAAGAGTATAGAAAATAAGTAAAAATATCTCATTCAGTTTTATTTGCTTTAGTGCAATTTGATGCACGAAATTACACTTCTTTATCTTAAGCAAAAATGTATCTTTGCTAAAATAATCACAAAATTAAATCAGTCAATGACTGTTCAGAAAAAGATAAACATACAGAATAAAAAAGCACGTTTCGAATTTGAAATTCTAGATAAATTAGTTGCTGGAATTCAATTAACCGGAACAGAAATAAAATCAATAAGACTAAGTCAAGCAAGAATTACAGAAAGTTTTTGTGAATTTAATGAACGTGGAGAATTATTTATTGTAAATATGTATATTCAAGAATATATGTTTGGACATCATTTTAATCATAAACCCAAAAGTGAACGTAGATTGCTTTTAAATAAACGTGAATTAAGAAGCTTAAGAAAAGATGTTGAAGCCAAAGGAAATACGATTGTTCCTTTACGTTTATTTATAAATGATAGAGGTTTTGCTAAATTAGAAATTGCGTTAGCTAAAGGGAAGCAAACACATGACAAACGTGAAGTCTTGAAAGACAGAGATAATAAACGAGATTTAGCGAGGATCAAAAAGAGTTTCAATTCGTAATTAATTATTCATGTTAAGAGAAAAATTAAAAGGTTACAATATAATTTTGGCTTCTGGATCGCCAAGAAGACAGCAATTCTTTAAAGATTTAAATATCGATTTTAAAATTCAACTAAAAGAAGTTGAAGAAGTATATTCAAAAGAATTAAAAGGAAGTGAAATAACTGATTTTTTAGCGGATTTAAAATCAAAACCTTTTAAAAACTTATTAGAAAAAGATGTATTAATCACTTCGGACACTATTGTTTGGTTAGATGGTAAAGCCTTAGGAAAACCCAAAGATGAAGCAGATGCTTTTATCATGTTAAGCGCTTTATCAGGAAAAAAACACGAAGTAATTACGTCCATAAGTATTAAAAGCAAACATTTTCAGAAGGTAATTAACGATACAACCATTGTTTCTTTTAATAATATTACTAATGAAGAAATTAATTATTACATAAAAAACTACAAACCTTTTGACAAAGCTGGTGCTTACGGAATTCAAGAATGGATTGGCTTTATCGGTATTCAGAGTATAGAAGGAAGCTATTTTAATGTAGTAGGACTTCCTGTTCATAAACTTTATAAAGAGCTGATGAACTTCTAATTTTTTATCAGATTTAATTTCAATAATTTCAATTTTGGACTTTCTCACATTATGTTAAAAAGTCTTTTTTCTATTCTCGCTTTTCTTTTCTGTAAAGGGAAATAAAAGTTTATTTTTACCCAAAATTATACAACACAATTAATTTATAATGAAAAAATACACATACACAGAAAAAAAAGACACACGTTCAGGGTTTGGTGACGGTTTAACTGAATTAGGAAGAACAAATCCAAACGTAGTTGCTTTATGTGCAGATTTAATTGGTTCTTTAAAAATGGATCAATTCATCAAAGAAAATCCAGAAAGATTTTTCCAAATTGGAATTGCAGAAGCAAATATGATTGGTATTGCTGCTGGTTTAACAATTGGAGGTAAAATTCCTTTCACAGGAACATTTGCTAATTTTTCAACTGGTAGAGTTTATGATCAAATTCGTCAATCTGTCGCCTACTCTGGTAAAAATGTAAAAATTTGTGCTTCACATGCAGGTGTTACTTTAGGAGAAGATGGCGCAACACACCAAATATTAGAAGATATTGGTTTGATGAAAATGCTACCAGGCATGACCGTAATAAATCCTTGTGACTATAATCAAACAAAAGCCGCAACCATAGCAATTGCAGATTTTGATGGGCCTGTTTATTTACGTTTTGGGCGTCCAAAAGTTCCTGTATTTATGCCAGCAGATGCAAAATTTGAAATTGGTAAAGGAATTCAACTGTCAGAAGGAACAGATGTGACTATTGTTGCAACTGGTCATTTAGTTTGGGAATCTTTACAAGCCGCCGAGCAATTAGAAGCTGAAGGCATTTCTGTAGAAGTAATAAATATTCATACAATAAAGCCCTTAGATGAAGAAATTATCTTAAAGTCGGTTGCAAAAACAGGCTGTATTGTTACAGCTGAAGAACATAATAAATTAGGAGGTTTAGGAGAAAGTGTTTCTAGAGCGTTAGCTTTAAATAATCCGACTCCACAAGAATTTGTTGCCACTAATGACACTTTTGGAGAATCTGGAACGCCAGCTCAATTAATGGCTAAATATGGTTTAGATGCAGAAGCCGTTGTTAAAGCTGTGAAAAAAGTAATTTCTAGAAAATAAAAACGTTTTAGTTTTTAAAGGTATTTTAAGATCAATCTGTAAAATAAAAAAATATGAAAAGAATAATTTTAATGTTATGTTTGATTGTTGCTTCAAGTCAAACTATGAATGCACAAATTGATTTTGGTGTTAAAGCTGGTTTAAACTACAATTCTAATTCAATTAAAGAAACAAGTGAAGATGTGTTTTCTGGAGCTAAAAGTAAAACTGGTTATCATGCCGGTATTTGGTTGCGGTTAAAAGTACCTGTTTTAGGACTATATGTTAGACCTGAATTAGTATATACGAATTTAGAGAATGAAGTGTTTTATAAATTTGCAGCAAAAACAACCTCTTATTCGTTCCAAAAAATAGATATTCCTGTTTTGATTGGTAGAAAAATTTTTGGAATTGGTAATGTTTATATAGGTCCATCTTTTCAATATATTTTAGCTTCTGATTTTGAAATCAGTGATATTTCATCTGTAGATTCTAAAGGTTTTACAATGGGGATACAATTTGGCGGTGGAGTTGAATTTGGTGATCTAGGAATAGATATACGATGGGAAAGAGCTTTTTCTGGTATTGAGTCTACTTTTCTTTCAGGTGTTGTAGAGCGAGAATTTGATACTAGAATAAATCAAATTATTATTGGTCTATCTTATAAATTATAATAGAAACTTTTTTCTATACATAAAAAATGCTCTTGAATTCTCAAGAGCATTTTTTATTAGGTTAAAAAAATCATAGAACTTATTTAATTTCTGCATTTAGATAATCAGCTAATGTTGGGTTATTAAGGTCACTAAAATCATTCGCTGGGTTGCCATCTTCATTGGCATCTTCATCTTTCGTTAATACTCCGTCTCCATCATCATCAGTATCAAAATAATTTGGTATGCCGTCTAAATCTGTATCATCATCTCTAGGGTCTTCATTCTCGTCTATATCTTCATTAATTGAAGGAACTCCATCATTATCATGATCTGTATCTTTTACAAAATCAAATAAATCAATATAGAAAAGAATAGGTTCATTTGGTAAAATAGCACCACTACCTGTATTTGAATATCCCAAGCCAGAAGGGATAAATAAAACCCCATTACCGCCGTCCTCAAAAGTGATAGGACCATTATTGGTAATATTGTTTCCTCCTTTAAAGTTCGTAAATCCATAAGCCCAGCCTCTAATTACACTATTAAGCGTAAACCAAATACCATTATTACTATCAAAAGAATCAGTAATACTATCCGTATTTATAATTCTTTGACCATCATATTTTACATAAATAGAATCGATTACTGATGGATACCCTTTGTCTAAAACAGGATTTCCTAATCTATTAGTATAGTAATACAATGTATAATCTATGTCATTCTCGGTAACTGACATTGAGTTTAATTTAGAGTCATCATATAGAGCCGTCTCTCCGGTAACCATCGTTTTAACCAATTCTAAAGAAGTGTCAAAATAATGATTTTTTAAAAACTTCACTAAAGTATCATTGTCTATTAAAGCTTGCGCCTCATAATCAAAATCATCAATAGCTTGAACAGATGCGTTATCACAACCATATATAAATGCAGCGAAAATTATGAAAGCTAATACGTTTTTTATTTTAGTCATTTAATCTATAAATTAGTGGTCGCAATTTACCATTTTTATACCTTTGTAAAAAGATAAACCTTAATTTTTAACTTTTTTTATGAGAATTGATAAATACTTATGGTGCATTCGAGTTTATAAAACGAGAACTATAGCAACCACAGCCTGTAAAAAAGGACAAGTAAAGATTGAAAATAATAATATAAAACCCTCTAAAGAAGTATTTGGAGGTGAATTGATTTTAGTTCGAAAAAATCAAATTAATTATCAAATAAAAGTTTTAGATTTACCAGAAAGAAGAGTTGGGGCAAAATTGGTAGATATTTATAGAAAAGATATTACACCAAAAGAAGAATTTGAAAAGAATGAACTTTTAAAATATTCTAAAGATTATTACCGAAAAAAAGGTACAGGGAGACCTACTAAGAAAGATCGAAGAGATATAGAAGGTTATCAAGACGATACAGACGATACAGACGAAAACTTATGACAACAGAAAGTAACATCATATTAAATACAGTTCAAATCAACCAGAAAATTAAAAGAATTGCTTACCAAATTTATGAAAGTAATTGTAATGAAAAAGAGGTAATTATTGCTGGTATTGTAGGAAATGGTTTTATTTTTGCTGAAAAATTAATCGAAATTATTAAAGAAATTTCTACTTTGAAGGCAACTATTTGTCAAGTAAACATTAACAAGAAAAAACCTTTAGAACCAGTTTCAACTTCTTTAGAAATCAAAGATTATAAAAATAAATCATTGGTTTTAGTTGATGATGTTTTAAATTCTGGAACCACTTTAATTTACGGCGTAAAACACTTTTTAGATGTTCCTTTAAAAAGATTTAAAACTGCAGTTTTAGTAAACAGAAATCATAAAAAATATCCGGTAAAAGCTGATTTTAAAGGAATTTCATTATCAACATCAATAAAAGAACATATTCAGATTGATTTTTTAGAAAAAGAAGCCATCGCGTATTTAGTTTAATAATTTCTCTAATTCTTCGGCAACTTCCTTTTTAGATTTATTATCAATTTTTATCGTCATTTTAGCTTGCTCATAAAAAGGACGTCTTTCAAAAATATGTTTCGCTACAAATTCAGGAATTTTATCATCTTCTAAAGAAGCAATTAATGGTCTTTTACTCTTCTTTTTAATCAGTCTTTTAATAATGGTCGGAATACTTCCTTGTAAATAAATAGATATTACATCTTTCCTATTGATTTCTTCCATGTTATTTCCATAACAAGGAGTCCCTCCGCCGAGAGAAAGTATGAAATCATCAGCTATAGAGAGTATTTCGCTTAAATATATGCTCTCAATTCGTCTAAAATAAATTTCTCCCTTCATTTTAAAAACATCTTGAATAGACATGTTTTCTTTTTCAATGATGTAGTCATCTAAATCTATAAACCTCAAAGACAACTTCTTAGAAAGTCTTTTTCCAATGCTCGATTTTCCAGAAGCCATATAACCTAATAGAACTATTTTCACTTTTATATATTTTCAACAAATATCTTAAAAATTATTCAATTTTATATTTATAATTACAATGATTGATAGTATATTTGCACCTCTGTTAAATCAAGACCTGGTAGCTCAGTTGGTAGAGCATCTCCCTTTTAAGGAGAGGGTCCTGGGTTCGAGCCACAGCCCGGTCACAAAAAAAAGTTAAGCTCATGCTTAACTTTTTTGTTTTAATTCTTAAAAAGCGCGTATGGCGGAATTGGTAGACGTGCAAGCTTGAGGGGTTTGTGTTCGCAAGAACGTGCTGGTTCGACTCCAGTTACGCGCACTTTTTTAGAATTAAAATTACTTCTTCACAAAATATTAACTTTTCTATACCGTTTTATACTTAAATTCGCATTTATGCAAAAGAACCTATTTATTCTGTGCCTATTTTTATGTTTAAGCGCATTTTCTCAAAAAGATACTATTCAATCTAAAACCTTAAAAGGTCAAATTATACATGCACTAAATAAGCAACCTTTAAGTGCTGCTCATGTTTTAAATTTAACCACTGTAAAAGGAACGATTACTAATGAAAAAGGTTTTTTTGAACTACCCACAAAAACAAATGACACTATTTTAGTTTCTTATTTAGGATTTTCTTCAATTAAACTAAAAATTACAAACGATTTATTAAAAGGAAATGAATTAGAAATTGCACTCTATGAAAAACCTGAAGAAATTAAAGAAGTTATTATAAAGTCCACAAGGTTAATTGGTGTTTTAGAGGTTGATATCAAACAAGTGCCAAAAGATAGGTTTACTAGAATTCATATTAATGGAATGCCACAAACCTATGAAGTGGGAAGGCCAAAAAGCAAGAATTTCTCCTCTCCTCTTGCTGCTTTATTTCAACCTGTAGATTTCTTATACAATCTTTTTGGAAAGAAGCCTAAACAGCTAAGAAAGCTTCAAAAGCTAAAAAAAGAAGACAATTTACGTAAAATGTTAGCAGGTAAATTTGATAGAGAAGTTATGATGGAGTATCTAGACATGGATCGACAAGAATTAACAGATTTACTTATTGATTGCAGTTACTCTGATTACTTCATTAAAAAAGCGTCTGATTTGCAGATGATTGAAGCTGTATTAGATTGTTATGAAAATTACAAAGCACTTAAGAAAGGTAAAATTGAACTTGATAAAATTCCGGTAAAAAACTAAGTAAATTATAACCGAATAAAATGCAGTTGTGCTTATTTTTTATTAGAGTTTATTATTAAATTTCAAGTTGCTCTTTTTGATTAAAAGAAGCTTATTAAATTATCGACTTTCACATCCACACTTTTCTTGCTTTTACTTTTATTTTCTGTATTTTAAGTCACTTTAACACTCATCAATAGTGAAATGAATGCTTTTATTAAGAACACAACAGCGCCTTAATAAATATGCTAATCTTATATTATGATAAACAAAAAAACCCAGCTAATAGCTGGATTTTTAATATATAATAAGTTACTAGTCCTTACTGATTTCCTAATATAATTGGCATTCCAGTTTTACCTGAACCAATAACTATTACTTTACTATTTGGAGATTTAGATAGCTCTATTGTTGCCTGAATCCCTTTTTCTTGTAATATTTTATCTGTTAAAGAGGCACTTAAAATTTGATTTGCAACTGCTTTACCTTCCGCATCAATTTTCTGCCTTTGTGCTTCTTTTTGTGCTTTTGCAATTCTAAATTCGTATTCCAAAGATTCTTGCTCTTGTTTTAATTTTGTTTCAATTGCTGTTCTGATGGTTGTTGGCAATTTAACATCTTCTACTAATACTCTAGTAACCAATAAGTATTGATCTTTTAATACAATTTGAATTTCTTCTAAAATTTCTTGCTCAATTACATCTCTTTTACTTGAGTATAATTGCTCTGGCGTATAACGGCCAACGACACTTCTTGCTGCTGCATTAATTGCAGGATCTAACAATTCACGCTCATATTCTTCTCCTTTAGTTTTTATTAACAATCCTAAGTTACTAAATTCAGGTTCATACCAAATTGTTCCATTCACTTTAACTTCTAATCCGTTTACAGAAAGTACATTCATTTCATCTGAAATAGACTGCTGACGTACTTTTCTTACGATCATCCTATTCCAAGGAGCTACAATATGGAACCCTTCTCCGTACGTTTTTTCAGTATTTATTCCACTTCCTAAAGATTCAAAAATAACGCCTCCCTCACCAGGACCGATCGTTATCGTAGATTTTGAAAATAAAATTATTACCGCTACAATTATTACAACAAGAAAGATACCTCCTTTTGGGAAATTAAATTCCATTTGATTATTTGCCATTTTATTTATTTTTAAGTTTAATCAAATTTACGATTTAAGATCTTTAAACACAATGTATAAAGCATATATCTTCAGAAACTTCTGTTTATAAAGGAACATTCTTGAAATAAAATACAGCCTTTAAAACTTCCCTAATTTCTTTCGTAATTAGGTCTACTTTCTGATAAAAAAAATCAAACATTTAATAAATCTAATTTCAAGCTGTTAGAATCAAAATCAAGTTAAATTTTTCCATGATATTTTCTAATGAACCATTCTGCTGTAAATAAAGAAATTACAAAGAATAAAACCCATTTCCAATCAATTAAATTTTGTTGTTTCACTGATGAGTTTTGCACAGTATAAAAAGATTCATTTTCTAAAAGTTCATTTTTTAAATCTTCAAATTGACTTTTATAAAACAGCTTTCCCCCTGTTTTTGTGGCTAATTGTTGTAATTTATTTACATTGGCATTTATAAAATGTTCTTCAATCTGATAATCCGTGATTTTAAAACGTCCATTTTCATTAAGTTTCTGTTCTAAAACCTCAACTCTATAAGTATAATCTCCTGAAAATAAATTCTCTATTTCAACTCGATAAGAATTGTTAATTAATGAAAAAGGAGTTTCTATTACTTCTCCTGTTAATTTGTTTGTTATTGACAACTCTAAAGCTGCTCTCGGATCAAACTGATAATTTTTATCTGTATAGAATGCTGATATCTTTATAGTTGAGTTTGCAGGGTAGATAGTTTCAATATTCACCTCTAAACGATCTCTCTTTTTACTAGATGCTAAAAATTGCACCAAATTTCCTGTAAACTTGTCAAATTCCTCAAAAGAATTAGTCGATAAAAAACTAGCAGCCCTCCATTTCCAAATTCCTTCTCCAAACAAAACTGCTGATTTTTGATTATTGATGTCAAAATTCACCAATAAAGGTTGCTTTGTTTGAATTCCATTAATATTTTGATGTAATAAAATTTGATGTTCTTTAGAAATTACAATCTCTCCAAACTTATCTTTTAACGGCGGAAAATTATTAAATCCAATGTCTTCTTGTAAAAAAGTTAAAAATAATTCATTATAAATTGCTCCATAATTCTCTGCTTGATTAATGGCGTCTTTATTAAAACCTAATTGTTGTTTATTGATAAACTTCCAATCAGTATTTGAACCAGAAACTAATAAATAGTTTCTATTATTTTCCTTTAGATGAGAAAGAATAAAATTAAACTTACTATTTACTTGATACAATATAATTAATTGATAATCATTTATTTGACCACTAAATTTATCAATTAAAAAGACATCTACAGAACGCTGCTTATTACTTTCTATCGATTTTTTTAAAGCACCTACATCAGGGTGTAAAACTGAACTTAGAATCAATACTTTTGTTTGCTCATCAATGACTTCTACAGAGAAATTTTTACTATTATTTTTAATATTTTTCTCCTTATTTATTTTTCTTATAGAAGCTTTATAGTATTGCAATCCTTCTTTAGTGGATGTTAAATTTGCAGTAATGGTTGCTGATTTTTTGTCTGAAGAAAAAGTTACATTTTCTCTAAAAACCGTTTTTCCTTGGTTAAAAATTGAAAATTGAGTCTTTACGGTTTCATTGCCTTCGTAATTTAAAATAACCTCTATTGGAAATTTATTTTGAATATAACTGTATTTATTTACATTTAACTGCGTGATTTTTAGATCAACGTATTTTGCAGTATCTCCCACTATAATGGGATAAATAGGATGCTTCGAATTTAAAAACTCATAGACCGAACCAATCGTTTGATTACCATCAGTAATTATAACGATAGGTGCAATTTTTTCTTTATGTAAATCAGTAATGCCTCTAATTGCACCTGCAATATTGGTTTCGTTTTCTAAAAATGAAAGGCTATCTAAAACTTGTAATTTTTCACCAAATGTAAATTCATTAATAGAGAATTTATCATTTAAAATACTGTTATTTTTTATATTGTTGACAATATCACTAACATTCTCGGCTTCTTTAAAGAAAGAAATTGATTTAGAGTTATCAACCAAAATAGATATAATTGGTTTTTCATTTTCAATGACTACCTTTTCTATTACTGGGTTTATCAAAAGTAGAATCAAAAAAAACAAACTCAATGTTTTTAAACTAAAGAGTATAATTGTAATTTTTAATTTATTTTTTTCTTTGTAATAATATTGAAAAAAAGCTACTGAAAGACTGAGTCCTAAAGCGAATAGCATATAAAAAAATGTAACTGTCTGCAATTATGGTTATTTATTTGGAAAGATAGAAAGAACTATTTAAAAACAAAAAACCTACAACGTTAATTTGTTGTAGGTTTAGAATAATTTTTTAAGTTTACGCCTTTCAGTAACAAGTTTAAAAAAGGCATAAAACAAAGAGCTACGTTAGCATTCCACCATCAACAGACAAAGTTTGTCCGGTAATATATGAACTCATATCAGAAGCTAAAAATACGCATGCATTTGCAATATCTTCAGGCTTTCCTCCTCTTTTTAACGGAATAGCATCTCTCCAACTTTGTACAGTTGCTTCATCTAATTTTCCGGTCATTTCTGTTTCTATAAACCCTGGCGCAATTACATTACTTCTCACATTTCTTGAACCCAATTCCAAAGCTACAGATTTAGAAAAACCTACAATACCAGCTTTTGACGCCGCATAATTTGTTTGACCTGCATTTCCTTTTAAACCAACCACAGAGCTCATGTTTATAATAGAACCTGATCTTTGTTTCATCATAGGTCTAATCACCGCCTTTGTTAAATTAAAAACCGATTTTAAATTTACCTCGATTACTTTGTCAAAATCTGCTTCAGAAATACGCATTAACAAATTATCTTTTGTGATTCCTGCGTTATTTACTAATATATCTATAGAACCAAATTCTTTTTGAACTTGTTTCGCCAATTCTTGAGCTGCATCAAAATTGGCTGCATTCGATTGATATCCTTTTGCAGAAACTCCATAAGATTTTAATTCGTCCTCCAAAGCATTTGCAGCATCTACAGAAGAACTGTATGTAAAAGCAACATTTGCTCCTTGTTTTGCAAATTCAACAGCTATTCCACGTCCAATTCCTCTGGTTGCACCGGTAATAATTGCTGATTTTTTCTCTAGTAATTTCATATTGTTTATTTAGTTCATTATCAAATATAAAAAAGAAATTCCCGTTTTCACGGGAATTTATATATCATTCTCTTTTTAGAAATCGTTTATTTTAAAACACTTGCAACCATTTCTCCAATTTTAGCAGGAGAACTAACCACATGTATTCCATTTTCTGCCAAGATTTTCATTTTTGCTTGTGCTGTGTCATCAGCTCCACCAACAATTGCTCCAGCATGTCCCATTGTTCTTCCTGCAGGTGCTGTTTGACCTGCAATAAAACCTACAACTGGCTTTCTATTACCATCAGCTTTAATCCATTGTGCAGCTTCAGCTTCTAAGTTTCCGCCAATTTCACCAATCATGACAATTGCTTCTGTTTCGTCGTCATTCATCAACAATTCAACAGCTTCTTTTGTAGTTGTACCAATTATTGGATCTCCTCCAATACCAATTGCCGTAGATATTCCAAATCCTTGTTTTACAACCTGATCTGCCGCTTCATAAGTTAAAGTACCTGATTTAGAAACAATACCAACTCTACCTTTTTTAAAGATAAAACCTGGCATAATTCCAACCTTAGCTTCACTCGGAGTGATTACTCCAGGACAATTTGGACCTACTAATCTTGTATCTTTATTAGCGATATATGCTTTTACTTTTACCATATCCGCAGTAGGAATTCCTTCAGTAATACAAATTATTACTTTAATTCCTGCATCTGCAGATTCCATAATTGCATCAGCAGCAAAGGCTGGTGGTACAAAAATAATTGAAGTGTCTGCAGCTACTTTTTCAACAGCCTCTACAACTGTATTAAAAACTGGCTTATCTAAGTGTTTTTGACCTCCCTTACCTGGTGTAACACCACCAACAACATTCGTTCCATAGTCTATCATTTGACCGGCATGAAAAGTACCTTCACTGCCCGTAAAACCTTGTACAATAATTTTTGAATTCTTATTTACTAAAACACTCATGGTTTGTTATTTTAATTTGTTGCGCAAAAATAGTTTATTGATTGTTTCTAAGAAAGTATTTTACGAATTCTTTCTATCTTTTAGAAAACGTTTTATTTCTGCCATTTCTTTTAATTTCTCTCTTGATTCTGAAATTGGAGTTCCAAAATAACTTTTTCCTCCTGCTACAGACTTGGTAACTCCTGTTTGACCTAAAATTATAGCTCCTTTACCAATTGTAATACCGCTATTTGTTCCAACTTGACCCCAAATTGTTACCTCGTCTTCAATAACAACACAACCAGCAATACCGGTTTGTGAAGCTATTAAACATTTTTTACCAATAACTGTATCATGTCCAACATGCACTTGATTATCTATTTTAGTGCCTTCTTTAATTATTGTATCTCCGGTAACTCCCTTATCTATGGTACAAGAAGCCCCTAAATCTACATTATCCTCCAGAACAACCCTTCCTCCAGAAATAAGTTTATCATAACCTTCTGGTCTATTTTTATAATAGAAAGCATCCGCGCCTAAAACCGTATTTGAATGAATGGTTACATTATCTCCAATAACTGTATTGTCGTAAATTGTAACGTTTGGATGGATTATACACTTTTTACCAATTTTAACATTGTTACCTATAAAAACATTCGGCTGTATAATTGCTCCTAAGCCAATGGTAGCAGTCTCAGAAATACTTTTTTTAGAGGCAATAAATGGATTAAAATAAGTTGTTAATTTATTAAAATCTCGAAAGGGATCATCAGAAATTAAAAGTGATTTACCTTCTGGACAATCTACTATTTTGTTAATTAATATCGTTGTTGCCGCTGATTTTAAAGCTTTGTTATAATATTTTGGATGATCTACAAAAACAATATCTCCTTTTTCGACAACATGAATTTCATTCATACCTTTTACAAGGGAAGATGCATCACCAACAAATTCACAATTTAAAATTTGAGCAACTTCTATTAAAGTATATGTTCTTTTAAAATTCAATTTATTATTTCAATTTAAATGTACTGAGAATTAATTTAAAGGATTTTTTCATGTAAACATTTCATTTCTGTGATATATTCAAAAAGATTAAGCTCATATTCATTTTTTACATGAATTGCTTTATCTTTAATGAAAGGTACTAATAACCCTATAATCTTTCATGCAAGAAATTATAGAAAAAAAAATGTATCCAAGATGACTATTTTGTAGAGAACCTATTCTTTAATACGCTCTTGATACGTTCCTTTTGTCGTTTCAACTTTAATTTTATCTCCTTCATTAATAAATAAAGGTACGTTTACAGTTGCACCACTTTCTACCGTTGCTGGTTTTGTTGCATTCGTTGCTGTATTTCCTTTTACACCAGGTTCTGTATGCGTTACTTCTAAAATAACACTTGCAGGTAAATCTACAGATAATGGCATATCATCTTCAGAGTTAATGATAATCGTTACAACCTCTCCTTCTTTCATTAACTGAGGTGCATCTAAAGCAGCTTCTAGTAATCTAATTTGACTATAATCTGCTTCATTCATAAAATGGTAAAACTCACCATCATTATATAAATACTGAAATTTATGAGTTTCAACTCTTACATCATCTATTTTTCTTCCTGCAGGAAATGTATTATCGATTACTTTTCCATTAGTAACACTTTTTAATTTTGTTCTAACAAAAGCTGGACCTTTACCAGGTTTTACATGTAAAAATTCTATAATTTTAAATATATCATTGTTATATCTAATACATAATCCGTTTCTAATATCTGATGTAGTTGCCATTTAATCTTTTATTTATTTACTAATAACTATTTTAACAAAAAAAATAATTACTAAATTAATTTACATTAAAGTATCCTTTCATTATTCCTCTATGTGAATCTTTTATAAATTGTATAATTTCATCACGTTCTGTGGTTGCTTCCATTTCAGCCTCTATAATATTAATTGCTTGCGTATAATTATAGTTTTTTTGAAATAGAATTCTAAATATGTTTTGAATTTCTCTTATTTTTTCTGTGGAATATCCTCTTCTTCTTAAGCCTACAGAATTAATACCGACATAAGATAAAGGCTCTCTTGCCGCTTTAACATAAGGCGGAACATCTTTTCTAACCAAAGAACCACCTGTTACAAAAGCGTGTTTTCCTACAGATGCAAATTGATGCACCGCGACCATACCTGCCAATACTACATTATCCCCAATTGTTACATGACCTGCTAAGGTTGTATTGTTAGAGAAAACACAATTATCACCAACAAAACAATCGTGTGCAATATGACAATAAGCCATTATTAAACAATTGTTCCCAACTATAGTTTTCATTCTATCTTTTGTGCCTCTATTAATTGTTACACATTCTCTTATTGTAACATTATCTCCAATTTCTACTGTAGTTTCTTCATCTTCAAATTTTAAATCTTGAGGAATTGCAGAAATTACTGCTCCTGGAAAAATTCTACAATTTTTACCAATTCTTGCTCCTTCCATAATAGTAACGTTAGAGCCGATCCAAGTTCCAGAACCAATAACTACATTATTATGTATAGTAGTAAAAGGTTCAATTACAACATTTCTTGCAATTTTTGCTTGAGGATGTACATATGCTAATGGTTGATTCATAGTTTATTTTTTTCTAGCAATTTGTGCCATTAATTCTGCTTCTGCGACCAACTTTCCATTTGCATAAGCATAAGCCTGCATATGGCAAATTCCTCTTCTAATTGGTGTAATTAACTCTGCTTTAAAAATTAACGTATCTCCAGGCAAAACTTTTTGTTTAAATTTAACTTTATCCATTTTCATAAAATAAGTTAAATAATTTTCTGGATCGGGAACCGTACTTAATACCAAAATCCCACCACATTGTGCCATAGCTTCGACTTGTAAAACTCCAGGCATTACTGGAGAACCAGGAAAGTGACCAATGAAAAAACCTTCATTCATAGTAACATTTTTCATACCAACAACATGTTTGTCTGAAAGTTCTATAATTCTATCTACCAATAAAAAAGGTGGTCTATGAGGAAGAATATCCATAATTTGATGAATATCTAATAAAGGCGTTAAGTTTAAATCATACTGAGGAACATAGTTTCTCTTTTCTGCTTTTATTATTTTTGCTAATTTCTTAGCAAATTGTGTGTTTATAAGATGACCTGGTTTATTTGCAATTACCTTACCTCTAATACGAATTCCTGCTAAAGCTAAGTCACCAATAACATCTAAAAGTTTATGACGTGCAGCTTCATTTGCCCAACGCAAAGTTAGATTATCTAAAATTCCATTTGGCTTTACAGCAATATTATCTTTTTTAAATGCTTTTTTTAATTTTAGCATTGTATTTTCTGATAATTCTTTATCAACATATACAATTGCATTATTTAAATCTCCTCCTTTAATTAAATCATTCTCTAACAACATTTCAATTTCATGCAAAAAACTAAATGTTCTTGCATCTGCAATTTCTTCTTTAAAATCAGAAATATGATCTAAAGTCGCATTTTGAGTTCCTAAAATTTTGGTACCAAAATCTACCATTGTTGTTATTTGGTATTCATCAGAAGGCATTAAAATAATTTCACTTCCTGTTTTCTCGTCTCTATATGAAATAACTTCTTTTACAACGTATTCTTCGATATATGCCTCTTGCTCTTGTATACCAGCTTTTTCTAAAGCCTCAACAAAATATTTAGATGAACCATCCATAATTGGTGGCTCTGAAGCATCAATTTCTATTAATAGATTATCAATATCTAAACCCACTGCTGCTGCTAGAACGTGTTCTGAAGTTTGAATTTTAACTCCATTTTTCTCAAGATTTGTTCCTCTTTGTGTCGTTACGACATACTCTGCTTTTGCTTCGATGGTTGGAGACCCTTCAAGATCTACTCTACTAAAAGCAAAACCATGATTTATGGGGGCAGGTTTTAATGTCATTGATACAGTATTACCTGTATGCAAACCTACACCTGCCAAAGTAATTTCTGATTTTATAGTTTTTTGTTTCTTACTCATATATCTTAATTTTGAGCGTTCATATCTTTTTCAATTTTATGAACTGCCGCTGCAATCTTTGGTAAATTTTTAAAATAAACGTATGATTTACTGTAATCTGAATATGCTATTGCTGGTGTACCTTGCACTTTTTCTCCATCTTTTAAATTTTTGGTAACTCCAGATTGACCTTGAATTTTTACATTATTACCAATAGTTAAATGACCTGCAAAACCAACTTGCCCGCCAATCATGCAATTTTCTCCTATTTTGGTTGAACCTGCAATTCCTGTTTGTGCAGCAATTACCGTGTTTTTACCAATTTCCACATTATGTGCAATTTGTATTTGATTATCTAACTTTACGCCTTGTCTTATAATTGTAGATCCTAGAGTCGCTCTGTCTATAGTTGATGCAGATCCTATATCTACATGATCTTCTATTATTACATTTCCTATTTGTGGAATTGCTTTGTATTCTCCATCTCCATTTGGTGCAAAACCAAAACCATCAGAACCAATTATACATCCTGAATGAATTTTACAATAATTTCCTATTTCTGTTTCTGAATAAATTTTTACTCCAGAAAAAATAATACAATTATCGCCAATAATACTATTATCTCCTATATAACAGTTAGGATAAATTTTAACATTCGCACCAATGTTTACATTTTCTCCTATATAAGAGAATGCACCTAAATATTCATTATCACCAATTTTTGATGAATCAGCTATAAAAAGAGGCGCTTCCCTCCCTGTCTTGTTATTCTTTACTTCGTTATAAAATTCTAATAACTTAGAAAAAGATTTGTACGCATTTTCTACTTTAATTAAAGTCGTACCAATTTCTTTTTCTAGTAGAAAAGTTTTATTAACAATAGCAATAGAAGCATTTGTTGTGTATAAAAATGAATTGTATTTAGGGTTCGACAAAAAAGTCAAAGACCCTTTTTTACCCTCTTCTATTTTAGATAATTTAAAAACTTCTTCGTCAGGATTTCCGACGACTTCTCCTTCTAAAATATCTGCTATTTGCTGCGCTGTAAATTTCATTAATCGCAAAAGTATACAAATTATAGCTATTTGGCTAATATCATTTTACTTTGGATAGCAAATAAAATGTTTTATCACAGGTTTTGTTAAGGCTTGTATATTGAATTGGTCAGAAGCTTTTGCAATATCTTTTAACTTTCCTTTTTTATTCAGAATAAAAATAGGTTTTTCAGAATTATAAGCTTGATTTTTAATTTCTTGTGAAAAAACAAAGTAATTGGTCTCTTCTTTAGTTAAATTTAACTTCTTTGAGAATTTATTTATTTTTTTATTAATTTGCTCAACCTCAAAAGTATCTTTCTGAATTTCAACACGCAATAATTTTCTATCAACTATCATTTGAGACAGTAAAGAGAGTACTTTATCTTCATGGTTCGTCCATTCTTTTATGGCTGATAAGATATCATAATCGTCTAATTTAGAAAACATTTCTAAAGTTTCCTCTGTGAAATTATCTTGATCTATTTGATTGTATAAGAAATATTTTAAGGAAGTACCTGCAAACAATTCCTCCCCTTTTCCTGCTAATTCTTTTGCTCTTATTAAAACATTTACCAACATATGTTCTGCTACCAAACCGGTTTTATGTAAATATACCTGCCAATACATTAACCTTCTAGCTATCAAGAATTTCTCTACTGAATAAATCCCTTTCTGTTCAATTACTAATTGATCATCTTTAACATTCATCATAACGATTAACCTGTCTGATGAAATATTACCTTCTGTAACTCCAGTATAAAAACTATCTCTTTTCAAATAATCTAATCTATCAATATCTAACTGACTAGAAATAAGTTGATATAAAAATTTACGCTGATAATTCCCTTCGAATATTTCAATTGCTAAATCTAATTTACCGTCAAATTCAGCATTTAACTTTTTCATAAATTTGATTGAAATTTCTTCGTGTGAAATTCCATTTACAATACTATGTTCTAGAGCATGAGAGAATGCCCCATGACCAATATCGTGCAACAAGATAGCAATACATAAAGCATTCTCTTCTTCCTTTGTAATTTTGACTTGCTTAAACCTTAAAACTCTTACCGCTTTTTGCATCAAATGTATGCACCCTAAAGCATGGTGAAAACGTGTATGATTTGCTCCAGGATAAACCAAATTAGAGAAACCCATTTGTGAAATTCTCCTTAATCGCTGAAAATAAGGATGTTCTATAATGTCAAAAATTAGCGAATTTGGAATTTGTATAAACCCATAAATAGGATCATTTAGAATTTTTAATTTATTCGGTGTTTTTTTATTCAAAAGATGGGTTTTATCAATCTATGGCAAAATACGAACAATATTTTTTTTGGCAATATTTTATCATTTTAAAAGAATAAAAAATATACCAAAACTGTACTTTTAACGTTAAATGATAAAATTTAAAAACGATATATGAGCAGCATACAAATTTTATGGGTTGATGATGAAATTGAATTACTGAAACCTCACATTATTTTTTTAGAACGTAAAAATTATAAAGTAACCACTTGTACAAACGGCGCTGATGCTATTGATTTGGTAGATGAAGAAAATTTTGATATTGTCTTTTTAGATGAAAATATGCCTGGTTTAACAGGTTTAGATACACTCGCAGAAATTAAACAAAAACAGGCAAATTTACCAGTTGTAATGATTACTAAAAGTGAAGAAGAATATATTATGGAAGAAGCAATTGGCTCTAAAATTGCCGATTATTTAATAAAACCAGTAAATCCTAGTCAAATTCTATTGAGTTTAAAGAAAAATTTAGACCATTCCCGTTTAATTTCTGAAAAAACAACTTCTAGTTATCAACAAGAATTTAGGAAAATAGCTATGGATTTAGCGATGGTAAATAGCTATGAAGATTGGATTGAGCTTTACAAAAAATTAGTTCACTGGGAATTAGAGTTAGAAAACATTAGCGATTCTGGAATGTTGGGTATTTTAGAGAGTCAGAAACAAGAAGCGAATAATCAATTCTTTAAATTCATTAAAAAAAATTATGAAGACTTTTTAACCTCACATGACAAACCTACTTTCTCTCATACTCTGTTTAAAGATTATGTAGCTCCTGAATTAAGTACAAAACAGGGAGTTTTGTGGATAGTAATTGATAATTTAAGATATGATCAATACAGGGTTTTAGAACCTCTTATCAATAATTATTACAAGAAAGAGCAAGAATATTCTTATTTCTCCATTTTACCCACTGCTACTCAATATGCTAGAAATGCTATTTTTTCTGGACTAATGCCCTCAGAAATGGAAAAAAAGCATCCAAATTTATGGAAAAATGACACAGATGAAGGTGGAATGAACCTATTTGAAAACGATTTTCTAACCGCACAAATTAAGAGATTAAGTTTAAATATTAAACATGAATATTATAAAATAACAAACTTAAAAAGTGGAAAGGAATTAGCAGACAATTTTAACGGAACAAAACAAAATGACTTAACGGCTGTTGTTTACAACTTTGTTGATATGCTATCTCATTCTAAAACAGAAATGGAAGTGATTAAAGAATTGGCTGGAGATGATAAAGCATATAGAAGCCTTACTTTAAGTTGGTTTAAAAATTCACCTTTATTCGAAATTATACAAAAAGCCCAACATCTAGGTCAAAAATTAATAATTACTACAGATCATGGAACTATCAATTGTAAACATCCAACAAAAGTAGTTGGTGATAAAAACATTAGCTCCAATTTACGTTACAAAACAGGTAGAAGTTTGTCTTATGAAGAGAAAGATGTGTACGCCGTTAGAAATCCTAAAGACATATTCTTACCAACTTTAGGGATGAACAGCCCTTTTATTTTTGCAAAAGAGGATTTGTTTTTTGCATACCCAAATAATTTTAATCATTTTGTAAAATACTTTAAAAATACATATCAACACGGAGGAGTTTCTTTAGAAGAAGTTATTATACCCTGCGCTGTTTATAGTCCGAAATAAGTCATACTATGAAAAATTTTCTATTTTTACAACATGAACAAAAATTACTCTTTAGAAGATTTATCTGAAGTTGCATCAGCTATTATTTCATCATCGATAAATAAAACATTATTGTTTTACGGACAAATGGGTACTGGAAAAACAACACTTATTAAAGAAATTTGTAAAGAACTGCAAGTAAAAGATACAATCTCTTCTCCTACTTTTTCGTTGGTCAATGAATATCAAACATCAAAAAACGAAAAAGTTTTTCACTTTGATTTCTATCGTATTATGGATGAAAAAGAAGCATTAGACATGGGAATTGAAGAGTATTTTTATAATAATGATTGGTGTTTAATTGAATGGCCTGAAAATATCGAAAATTTATTACCTTTAGAAGTTGTTGAAATTCATATTACAACTTTAGATAACGGAAAACGCAACATCCAATTAAAATAACTAAACTATGAGTCTATTTTCTCCTTTTAGTAAAGAAGAGTTATTACCGCAAGCAGAAATGCTAGAAATAAAAAAACAAAAAGGAGAACTATTTATTGGCCTTCCAAAAGAAACTTATTTAGGTGAAAAGCGAGTTTGCTTAACTCCAGATGCAGTAACGGCATTAACTTCTCATGGACATAGAATTGTTGTAGAAACAGGTGCAGGTGATGGAGCAAATTATACCGACAAAGAATATTCTGAAGCTGGTGCAAAAATTTCTTATGATCTGAAAGAAGCATTTAAATGCAATATTGTATTAAAAGTAGCACCTCCAACAGAAAAAGAAATTGAATATATAAATCCGAAAACTATATTAATTTCTTCGCTTCAGTTAAAAACACAATCTAAAAATTACTTTGAAAGTTTAGCTAAAAAAAGAATTACGGCAGTCGCTTTTGACTTTATAAAAGATGAACATGAAACCTATCCTATTGTAAAATCTTTGAGTGAAATTGCGGGTACAGCTTCTGTTTTAATTGCTGGTGAATTAATGAGTGGCGTTAATAAAGGAAATGGTTTATTATTTGGCAATATTAGCGGAGTTCCGCCCACAAGTGTGGTTATTTTTGGAGCAGGAACTGTTGGAGAATACGCTGCAAGAACTGCTATCGGCTTAGGCGCAAGGGTAAAAGTTTTTGATAATTCTATTACTAAACTTCGCAAACTACAACATTGTTTAAATGCGCCTATTTATACATCTACTTTACAGCCAAAATCAGTTGCAAAAGCTTTAATGAGATGTGATGTTGCTATTGGTGCGATAAGAGGTAAAAACAGATCTCCAATTATTGCTACCGAAATGATGGTTGAACAAATGAAAGAAGGTGCAATTATTGTTGATGTTAGTATCGATAGAGGTGGTTGTTTTGAAACCTCTAATGTAACTACACATATTACTCCAACTTTTGTGAAACATGGAATAATCCATTATTGTGTACCTAATATTCCCGCGCGCTATGCAAGAACTGCATCTTCATCCATTAGTAATATTTTTACACCTTATTTATTAAATATAGCAGAAGAAGGTGGTTTTGAAAATACTGCACGTTTTGATAAAAGCTTACGAAATGGCATGTATTTTTACCACGGAATTTTAACGAATAAAACCGTTGCCGATTGGTTTGACATTCCTTACAGAGACATCAATTTATTGATTATTTAAGAAAACATTTAAATGAAATATTAGAAATAATTGTTTTGATTAATTATCTTGAAGTAACTCATAAAAACCCCAAGTGCAATTAATGTCGTCAGCTATACATAAGCTTTACTCAGGAGATACTGTATTTTTATTAATCAAAATACACCAGCTCCCTGTCTATGATAGGTTTATAGTAAACTTCTTATTTAACAAAGAACTCGTAAATTTTGCAGCATATTTTTCTTTCAAAAGAAATCGACAATTTTAAGATATCATCTATAAAATTGAATTATTTTTGTTGTTCATAATTTTAGTATGTTAATAAAAAGAATAGGGTATTTTTTAGTAGGGGTTTCAATCAGTTCTATTGGAGTTTATTTCTTTTGGCAAAAGAAAAATGCAACTTTTGATTATGGAATGGATTCAAGAACTCTAAAGACTATCAGAATTAAAAAAAGGATTTTTTCTTACGATGCCAAACAAGTAATGCTCAATTCAGATATTGATTCAACCAAAATTTCTACTATTTTATATGCCGGTGATGTTGACTTTAGCAGAAGTAAACCTAGAAAAAAACCTTGTTCAGAATATTATATTACAGGGAATAAAGAATTAAAAAACGTAAGCTTATATATTTCTAGATGCGACTCTTTAGCAACTATTGAAAAAATAATTATTGATTAAAATTGGTTTTCGTGGAGAAATTAGATTGAAAATCACTTTAAAATTCTAAATACTTTTACTTTTTTATTTAACAGATAATTCTACCTGCTGCATAAAATTCATTCTTTAAAATTAGATAGTATTCTGATAATAATATTCTTGAATTTTATTGACGTTCTTTATGGTTTTCTTTACCCAATTAAAATACAAAACCTTCTTTTCTTCTTTTGTTAATTGCCAATCAACATCAGAAATTCTCAATTTTGTAGTTACATCTTGTAAAATAATTGCAGCAGCGACAGAAATATTTAAACTTTCTGTGAACCCAACCATCGGTATTTTTAAAAAACCATCTGCATTATCTTTCACATAATCGGAAACTCCTTCTGCTTCGACTCCAAAAACAAATGCTGATTTCTTGCTAACATCAAAGTCCTGCAATAAGCAAGAATCATTATGAGGGGTAGTTGCTATGATTTGATATCCTTTTTCTTTTAAAGAATCTAAACAAATTTGTGTATTGTTAGCATCTGATTTATACCGTTTTGAAGTTATCCATTTTTGAGAACCTTTTGCAACATGCCTAGAAACCTTATTTGTATATTTATTTTCAATAGCATGCACATCTTGAACACCGAAAATATCGCAAGTTCTTACAACTGCACTTGCATTATGTGGTTGAAAAATATCTTCTAGAACAACCGTAAAATGACGCGTTCTGTCTTCTAACACTTTCTTAAAGAGCGCTTTTCTATTCTCTGTTAAATAATCTTCAAAGTATTTTAATAGCTTTTCATCAATCATAAAATATAAATTTAGGAAAAAATTTGGTGATTAATTTCTCAAATTTACATTAAAAATTAATTGATGTATCAATTCGATGTTTTTAAATTTATAAAGTCATCATATTAAAAAGCTTTATTTTCATCAAAAATTTAGTTGTTTTAACCGGGAGAAAGGATTTCTACTGAAAGCGCAAAAAAAAGTTTAGATATTCAGATAGTTCATGAGAAGAGAATGGTATTATTCATGTTTAATCACTTAAAATTTTGCTATAAATTCTGAATCAATTTTAGACTTTTACAATCAGCGTAGAACACAATGATTAAAACTTATACTAAACGAAGTCAATTGAAAGTTAAAAAAATTGATGCAGGAGTTAAACTAAAAATATGATTAGCTTAAATGGAAAGCTTTTAAAACTGGCACGTTTTGTATGTAATTCTCTAGTCGTAGATTGTAAAAAAAATAGTTCTAAGTAATTTACAACGTAAAACAAGTGAATTAAGTATTTACACATATAAACTACCTGACTAATAGATGTTTAAATGTTTAATTTATGTTACTTTATAAGATTTCTGTCTTCTAAATATTATCGTAAATTACTTTACAACTGGTACCTGTATTCTAAATATCTATACTTTTTTTCACGCCAAATTTATAGATATTTATTTTTTTTTCAATATTTAAGATTATTATTTTTAATTAAGTATGCTTTTATTTTGGCTTTATAGTTCGTTTACTAATTTTACTCTTTATAGTTACAAAAGACTTTTCTTTTTTTATATTTCGTTAATTTAATTAAAGCAAATCTAAGCGTTTCATTAATTCTTTCCTTTTGGTTCTGCTTACAGGCACTATATCTTTCCTAATTAGTACGCTGTTGTCTTCTATATCTATAATTTTCTTAACATTAATAATATAAGAACGATGCACTTTTAAAAATAAAGAATCAGGTAATTTTTCTTCTATCTTTTTTAATGTAGAATGCACTACATAGTTATTATCTTCAGTTTTAATGTTAATATAATCTCCTTTTGCCTCAATTAAATAGATACTTGGCAAATCAATTTTTATTAATCTTCTATCTATATTAACATAAAATTCGTTCTTAAGTTCGATTTCATCTTTTACAGCTATTGGCTTCTGCAAAACAAGTCGACCTTCTGCTTTCCTTATTGCCTTTTCAAAACGCGTAAATTCCAATGGTTTTAAGAGATAATCTACAATAAAATCGTATTCAAAAGCTTCTATCGCAAATTGTGAATCTGAAGTAGTGAAAATTATTTTTGGTGGATTTTTTATAGTTTTTATAAAATCTAAACCACTAAAGTTAGGCATGTGAATATCTAGAAAAATAATATCTACTTTATTTTCATTCAGGTATTTAATTGCCTGTATAGCATCTGTAAACTCCTCAACAAGGTTTAAATCTTTTATCTGATCGCAAAGAGTTTTTAAAATAACTCTCGACAACTTCTCATCATCTATAACAATACAATTCATGGGGGCTATATGTTTTGTAAATATTCCGAAATAATTATTAGGGTTTCATCGAAATGTTGTTGTTCTTTTATATTTAATTGGTGCTCTCTAAGATTATGTTCAAACTCGTTAGCTTTAATATAACCTTCTTCTAAGCCTAAAATACTAATTTTATGTTTAATCCTATGAACATTATCTTCAATTTTTTTAAAATCTTTAGTTTCTATGCTATTATAGTAATCTTTTATTTCGTCAGGAAGTTCTGCTTTTATAACATCTATTAAAGTTTTCTTTACAGATTCTTCGCCATTCGCAAGTTGTTCTATATATATTAAATTTGGTTGTTCCATGCTTGTTTTTTTATTTTAAAATGAAAGGTAGTTTCAACATTGGGAACAGATTTTAGCCAAATTTCACCGCTGTACGTTTCTATAATTTTCTTAACAATAGATAAACCAATCCCTGTAGATCTGTAATCGTTCTCTAATTTTTGAAAGGCTATAAATATTTTATCAAAATACTTTTCTTCTATTCCTATTCCATTATCTTTTATAGAGAATTGCCAATAAATATTTTTATCAGAAAAACAAATCTCGACAAAGCCATCTTTCCCTTTATCATTAAATTTAATAGCATTGTATATTAGGTGCTGAAATAACAGTTCTAATCTAGACTGATTTCCTCGAATTATTGGTAATTTTCTAGGGATTGAAATTTTAACATTATTAGGATTTTCAAGAGTTACTCTAAGATTATTAATTAATATATTCAAATCTACTTCGTAGGTTTCTTTTTCTACTTTACCAATAGTAGAGTATTCTAAAATTCCAAGAAGTAATGTATCCATCTTTTCAACATTCTCTCTAATATGATTTATAACTTCACGACCTCCAACTCCTAGGGTATCGAAATAATCCTCTTTTATCCACGTTGTTAAAGCATCAATACTCTGCAAAGGAGATTTTAAATCATGAGAAACCATATGCGCGTAATCATTTAACTCTTGATTTTGGCGCTCTAAATTTGATAAAAGAATATCTTTTTGTTTGTTTATTTCTATTATTTCTTTTGTTTGATTGTCTATAAAATCTACTAATTTTAAAGAATCCTCATTCTCTAGTAGATCACCTCCTTTTAAACCATAAAATTTTAATGTGTTGATCACATTTCTAAGTTTTGTTATGATTTCCTTTTGAGCTTTTGATTCTTGTCTTAATTGGTTATTGGAATTAAAAAGCTCTTCAGAACTTAAAGCTGATACTCTTTGAAGCATTGTCAATTGATCTTCTGAAGTTTTATAAGATCTATCTACGGCGTCCAAGAAAACTTGCAAGTCTTTATTAGACTGCAAGTCTTTAGGTAAGTATTTTCTTAATTGTCTTTTTAAAAGAGAATTCATTATTCACTAATTAGTGTAACAGCTATCGTTTGGTTGTGCAATTTACATTTCTTTTCTCCGTTAAAAGGAGCTATTTCTCCATAAGAATATAAACCACAAATTGTTGGTTTACTCCCTAATACTTCAATTATTTCTTCCACTTCTTCTTCTACTCTTTGGTCTAAAACTAATTTTCGACCAATACAACTAACTAAAATCGCTAATTCTGGTTTGTTTTTTCTTGATTTAAGCGCAGTTAAAGCAACAATTTCCGCAACATTAACAATCTGATCTAAATTTGTCATCATTAACTGAACTTTAGATCCCTCTAAAACATCACCTGCTAATATCATTGAATTATTTTCTTCGTTAATCTTTAAAATCGTTCTTACTATTGATTTTTCATCATCATTAGCTTTCACTTTTAATGGAAACATTAATGCGGAAGCTGGTAACTCTTTGGATTTTTCACCTAAATATTTTTTATATAAATCTAATGCTGGTTTACCATCTATTTCGAATAAAATATTACCATTTGATTTCGTCACTAATCTTTCTGGTCCAAAGGGTATCCAACCACCCTTGGATGCAAAACTCACTTCTAATGTCTCTCCATAAAAACCTATAGCAACGATCTTTCCTTCCTTGGGACTTTCATTATAAGAAGATAACGTAGTTTCAAATCTTGCTCCATCTCCACACAAAGTGCCAGTAATTACAAAGTTATCTATATTTGTAGAATTCATCCCTCTCGCAAGTTGACTTCCGCTAGTAAAACTTCCATCAGCAACAATAAAAGCATATTTTAAGTTTTTCTGTGGTAATTTCTTTATTAATTCTTTACCTGTTTTAAAACTGTCAATTTGAACATTGGAATTTAAAACATTTGCTGATTTAATTATAAAACTACTGTTTTCAAACTCTATCGCAGTTATTGTTATACAGTCATCATCAACTGATTCTGATGTTATATCTCCAGCGCTAGAGCAAAAAACTATATGACCGTCTTTAAAAATAGCTCTAACTTCGTTAAAAATATCTTTTTCTTGCAACATAAATCTATTGCCAAATACTAAAACTAAAGGTTCCTTTAAAACTAATTCTTCTTTTAAATATTCGAATTTTTTATTTTTTATTTTTTTTAATTGTACCGTTTTCAATTTTCTCTTTTGTTTTTTGTTTTAGAATCATCGTTAATATCAATTAATAAGCTTAAACTTTTAATTTATTTTTTTTGATTATAAATTTCACTTCTGTTCCATCTTCTTTAATTTTCTCTAATTCTATTGATGCAGTAGCATTAAAATACTCAAAAGTTTTATTCATGAGACCTAATCCAAAATGATGCATTGCTCTACTCGATTTGTATATCATAATTAAACAATCTTCACTTTTTTCTAGAACAATAAATAGAGGAAATTCTTCGTCAGGATAAATCTTTTTAACTTCTACATGAATATGACTTTCAATAGATGAAAGCATTTCTATAGGATCTTTATAAGCTGCTAGAATATCTGGATAACTTTTTTCTATTGCAGAAAAAAAATGCTCTCCAAATAATAACAATAAATTATCAATTGAAATACCTGTTTTTTCGTTTAATTGGCGCAGTAAACTGATCATTTCAGAAAAACTATAATTACCAATTGTTGTATACGCTCCATTTGAAGGTAAATTAGATTCAGAAATAATTTTATCAACCATTTCTAAACCAAATTTTTCTTCTACTAGACATAAAAATTCAGTAAAAATTACGCCCTTCATTTTAATGTTTAATTAATTCATTTACACTCCAATAAGATAAAATTAGTTCAATTTTTTTAAGATAATCCTCATACTTTAAAGGTTTTAGTATATAACCAGACATCCCTTCTTTATAACATTCTATTAAATCTTTTTGATTACTAGAAGTAGTTAATATAACTGTAGGAATATGTTTTAAATCATCCTCTTTTTTTAAGATTTTAAGAAACTCAGTGCCATTCATTTTTGGCATATTTAAATCTAGCAATATTATATCCGGCAAATTAACTCTATCCTCTAACAAGCTTAAAGCTTCTTCACCGTTATTAGCCTCTTGCAGAGTATGCTTTGCTTTTAAAAATGAAAGAGTTCTTTTCATTTTCATTATTTCGATTAAGTTATCTTCTACTAATAAAATTTTTAAACTCTTTCCCATTATATATTCTACTTTATTTCATTATCAATATACGACTTAACAAGATAACTTGAATCGTAATAATATTTAAAAATTATTGTTGAACGGTTATTTTATGTCGTTTAAACGCAATTAAGTATCGACCAATTGTCTTTAATCTGAAGTAAACGTATTAAAACATAAAGTATTGAAAATAAGCAATCTATTAAAATTAATTAACTTATTATAGTAGTAAAGTAATTAAAAATTTCTCCTTTTGAGATAGAACTGCCTTTTTCAATTAAATCGAAAATTTCTATATTTCTTTCTGAATTATAAGGTTTTGAACCTTTAAAAATTTCTACAGAATTATCCATAGGGTTTTGCATTAACCATTCAAATCCTTTTTGTTCCAACAAATCTATATCCCAAGTTATTTTGATGGCTATTCTATGAATTTCATCCTTTTCGCATTTAAATAGATTAACTGATGTTTTAGAAAAGTGTTCTAAATATTCCGTTTTTGTCAGAACATCGTCCCAAACTATATCCGAAAAAACATTCATTTCATCTTCTGCTACAGATAATTTTTCTTGCTTTATTTGATCCCATTCTTTAACACCTATACTTTGTGTTGCTAAAAATCGTGCAAATTCTTCGTGTAGGTTTTCAAATTGCTCTTTGGTAAGTTGTCTATATTTCATATTTTATAATAAAAAAAACCGCCCAATTATGGGCGGTTCAAATATCTAACTTTTTTAGTTAATTAGAATGAATATCTCAATCCAAATTGCATTTACCACCTCTAAATTAAACTAGAATTATATACAAATGTTTCTTGTAAATTAGAGTTAAAACTATACGTTGGCGCTCCACTACCATTTACTAAAACACCTATTGGCTGCAAAGCATTTAGTTGTTGTACTAAACCCCAATCTGAATTTAACAGGTTTCCAAAGTTTAAAACATCTATACTAAACTCTAAAGAATTATTATCTCCTATTTTTAAATTTTGAATAAACTTCACATCCATTTTACCTCTCCAAGGAGTAAGTGCTCCATAACGCTCTGCGCACTGACCTCTTCTGTCCTGTAAGTGATCATCTTGCCTAATAAAATTTCATAAATTAACAGCATCAGTTGCAGTGCTAAAGTTCATTTGAACAGTTTCTGAAGTTATAAGAATATATATTAAATCATTTAAATTAGATTCAACGTTATTAATGTCTCCTGCATATGTATAATTAAAACGACCTCCTTTTGCTAATTCATAAAAAGAAGTAATTGTAGTAGTCCATTCTTTACTTGACCCATAATTCTAAGACATAGCAGCTACTCCAATAAAACGATGTTTATCTCCATATTTTGAAGGCGCTAGTATAGCATCATTGGCATTGGATAAGACAGGATTAAAAGCAAAAGCGTCACCTGTTATTTCTGCTTCAATCGAATTTATATCTTTCGAATCTAAGAAATTATATGCTGCCATTAAGTACAAACCATTCTCAAAAGTTTTTTGTGCCTTTAATGAGGCTTTCAAAGTTCTTCCTTTATCAGAGTTTGTAAATACATCAGCATTTTCCTGACCGCCAAAAGCTCCAACCACATGGTCATTTTATATATAAACAGCTCTTGAATCTACGCCTGGTAAAGTTCCTGTTGGTGGCGTTAATCCCCAGTTTTGAACATGAGCACGATTAATGTCTGTAGTATAAGTAATATCTGTTGTTAGAATGGTACCACACTTTAGTTTTACGTCTGCCCCAAAACTAATTATCCAAACTTGTAGGAATTTGTAATCAGAATCTACATTTTGTTGAAACCCAAAATTTGGATTTCCAATTTGGTTACCTAGCCAAACAAAAGAAAAACCTCCTGTAAATAGATTTGTACTATCTCCGTTTACATCATAATTAAATCCTAAACGAGGAGAGACCAACCATTTATTAGAAAGCATTTGTATATTACTTAATTTCTGCACTTTTCCTGAATTGGGATTTATGTAAGGAATGTCTGGGAAATAATCTGGTGTTCCATCAATAACATCTTGCGCTTTTTGGGCAGAATCAAAAAACAATGGCTTATCAAAACGGACTCCATAAGAGAATTTAAGATTATCATTAATATTCCACTCATATTGCATATAGAAAGCAAGCTGTCCTACATTAGTTTCTGCCAATGCCCATGAATCATTGGCATCATTATTATTAAAGGTATTTTGAACAGCAGTATAAGCATCTGCTAACAAACGGCTAGAAATAATCATTCTAAAAGCATCCATATCGACAAAAACAACACCAAAAGCACCTACATAACCTCTACTATCTCCAAATCCGTATACTCCCAAATTAAAAGAATTATCAAATTTAAATTTTTCAAAAGAAAAACCAATAATATAATTATGATCTCCTTTTGTAATGTTTAAGTTATTTGTGAGTTGAAATACCTTTTAATCTAGTTTATTATGAATTGAAAAATGGTTCATGTCCTGCGATGATATAATTCCCTCTGCTTCCATCTTGAATTCTAAATGCTGGCATAGGTGCCGATTTAGGATTTCTAAAATCATCAAAATGTATATAACCAATTTGTAATTTATTGGTTGTATTTTCATTAAATGAAGAGTTTATTTCTAATAAGAAAGACTTTAATTTGTTGTTGATTTGATATCCTGTGTTTTCAAATTGCAACATTTGCGAACTTAGTCCTCTAAAGCTTAATGCCGTTGGATGTGCTGGTAAATCTCTAGATGCATTTAAAAAGTTATAAACGAAAGATACACGATAATCTTTATTCATGTTCCAATCTAATTTAAATAAACTCTTATTGCTATTAGCATTATGTGTAAATCCTTCATAAGCACCTGTTTTATAACCGATAACCCGCTAATGCACTTTGCACTTTTTCTAAATCAGCTCTTAAAACTCTAGATTCATTAATCTTATTAGACCCACTATTTGGTAACTAAGATTGCCCTAAATCGGCTCTTTTATCTTCTTCAAAATTCACAAAAATAAAAAGTTTATCTTTTAGTATTGGCGCTCCAACACTAACCCCAAATTGAGATTGCCTTAATTGAGATGCAAAAATATTTTCTCCTTTAACTTTTCTTCCAGTTAAATCCTGATTTCTAAAAAATCCATATACAGTTTCAGAAACCGCATTTGTGCCACTTTTTGTTACCGCATTTGCAGAGGCATCTGTAAAACCAGATAGAGTTACGTCATATGGTTCCGTAGAAACAGAAATTTGCTCTATTGCATCTGGAGACACCGGTTTAGATCCTGTTTGCCCTCCTGGAGTTGCAGCATCTAACCCAAAAGGGTTATTAAAAATAGAACCGTCCAAGGTAAAGTTATTATATTGATCATTTCTACCTCCGAAAGAACCTCCAGAAGCTGCAGTGTCTAAACGGGTAAAGTCTGATACCGATCTAGAAATTGTAGGCAATGTTCTTAAATTCTTAGATCGAATACTTGTTTGTGCACCTGTCCTTCCATTATTAAAAACAGAATTTCTACCAGAACTAATAACGATTTCATCTAACATGTTCTTATCGTCTGACAATACAGCGTTAATATTGGTTGTTTTCCCTAAAGTCAAAAATACATTCGTTATTTTCTGAGCTTCAAAGCCAACATAACTAATCGTTATGTTTTAAGGGCCTCCAATTCTTAAGTTTGATAATGTATCGCGTCCATTATCTTGTGTTGTAGTTCCTGAAATTGTACCTGTAGGAGTATTATAAAGCAATAATATTTCCTCCAAAGAAGGTTTCTCCCGTTGTTTCTGTTATGGTTCCACTAATCTTTGAAATAGTTGTTTGAGCGCTTGCGCTAGAACTAATGATTAAGGTTACTATTAATAAAAAAAGTAATTTTTGTTTCATCTTGATTATTTTTTTATTAAAAGAAACACAAAAAAAAAGCCTACTAAAATTTAGTAGGCTTTTTTTTTAACAAGTTTTTAACAATTGATTGTTATTCTGAAACAACTTCAAAAATAATATCAGCAACTACAGCTCTATGTAATCTTACAGTTGCGTCATATTTACCTAATCTTTTCACAGAACCACCAACAACTTTGATAAATTTCTTATCTAATTCTGTTCCTGCTTTTGCTAAAGCTGCAGCTAAATCTATGTTATTTACAGAACCAAATAATTTGTCTCCTGAACCTGTTTTAGATGCAATCTTAATTTCGTATCCTTTAACTGTGTCTGCTATTTTATTAGCGTCTTCAATTAATTTAGCTTCTTTATAAGCACGTTGTTTTAAATTCTCTGCTAAAACTTTCTTTGCAGATGAAGTAGCT